>OBLF01000447.1_pt1 | contig 45399 bp, 53 predicted proteins | sample 1519231 | NCBI WGS metagenome assembly OBLF01 (sample SAMEA2602895, study PRJEB22501) | metagenome | reverse complement strand
TGCATAGACTTCTCTTTCTAACCTTTGCAACATAGGACGATATTTAGGTTGTACACCTCTTTTAGGTGCTAATTCTTTGGTAACAAAATCATCTACGGTAGAGAAGAATAAATCAAAACCATAGTTTACTATCTTCTGTCCTATCCGTGTGCTTGTGGTCTTTCCGTCCCGTCTTGCTTCTTCCATTACTGCTAAGCACTTGTCACGGGCTTCCTGTTTTAACTCTTGTTCTAACTGTAATTCTTGTTCCATTAGGTCTGTCATACTAATTTCCTCCTAAACTTTTACTAACTGTTTTCTAATCAATCGGAGACAAAAAAAGAGCAGACAAAGGTTTTAGTTCATCTGCTCGTTTCTATGTTATTAATATCCTTACCAACATACTGGACACAAGGAATATAGAATCTGCCCTGTCTTCCTGTCTTCTAAATACAAGCAACCGCCAGATTCGATGATGTAATATGTGCCTTTTCTTGGTCTGCTTTTTAGTTTTTTAGCTGTTTTACGATACAATTTGACAAGGTCTGGTGTGTCTTGTCTACTTGCTGTACATGCTTTTTGTTTTTGTGTTCCATTGTCGTTTTGATATAAGACATAGATAATTTTTGTAGTCATGATTAATTGCTCCTTTTTCTTGTAATAAAAAAGAGAGTGCATACAGTTTTTACGGCTTGCATGCACTCTGTCTTTCTTTTTCTTTTTATATTTCTACATCTATGTATTTAAATGGGTCAATTAAGTAGGTTTTTTCTGCTGGTGTTAAATTTACGTCCAATGCAAAATCATAAATACTTAATGAGATATTAATCGCAGCATAAAGCACCATTTTTGTTAGTTGTGTTGCTATTTTCTGATACTCTTTATTCTTAGCGGTTTTACTGTCAGGGTACATATAATAGTTAGCACGTAGCATTCTTTCACTTGGTGGTGTTTCTTTGTCCTGAATGTCATAAGAAACACTGAAATATACTTCTTTTAATACTGTTTTATATCCCTTTTGTTTCTTTAGTTGTTGGACTTCTTCATATTTACTTTTATCTTCATTAGCATAATAGTCAAGAATTTTACTGTTATGGAATAAGCCTGTAAGGAACGCTACTCCTGTTTCTGGCTTGTATACTATAGAGCCCAGAATAACATTGACACCTGTAATGCTTCCCCATGTCTCAGTTAATGTAACAAGTTTTTCATATAAAGTAGGTGTGTTTGTTTGTTTCATTTATGTTTCCTCCCCTTTTATCTGATGTCTCTTAATTCATCAAGCACATCAAAGAACAAGTTATTTACTTTTTTCCACTCCCGTGTACAAAGAGCGTGTGTCTTTCGTGTGTTTTCTTCATACGGGTCATATCCAAACTCGCTACAAAATTCATACAAAGTGCCAGGGTCTTCTTTTGTCAAGCAAGCCAGCACATCATAATATGTTGGTGGATTGCCTAACTCTGTATTAAACCAACTCTGACCAAAGTGTATGGTCATCTGCTTTCCATTGCGTTTTATGACTATTTTATAAATATCCCGTTTTTTAGTGTCACCAGGGAAATGGTAATCATACTTTACATCTTTAAATTTGATTTTTGTGCCTGTCTTTTCCATAAAATTTATTGCTTGTTTTTCATAATCTTCTGTATTCATGTTTGTATACCTCACTTTTTGTAATAAAAAGACGGGCAAGTTTTTTCTTACCCGTCTTTACTAATATTAATATTTTTATAGTTTTTGCCCTTTACTTGTAAACGTATTTTCTATTAATGATTCAAGTATACGTTCAGTGCTTATGGCGTCAAAAAACTTATTTGATACTTTAATTAGTAATTCTTCACAAAGATAGTTTTTTACCATATCAACAAAAGATTCAATGTCTTCTGCTTCATCAAGGGCTTCCATTTCTGTATCTTCATCAAAAAACAATTCTTTATTTGTGTTTTCAAATTTACACGACACTGCATAGCACGAACTATGTTCAAAGTCTCGCTCTATGGTAAATTTGTAATAGTTTGTTACTAAATTAAATAAGTCATTTTCTTTAATGTAAGCAATTACTCCCTTACTTTTAGGGAAAAGCTTCTCTGCTAAATTTAGAGTTTTACGAACATCAATATCATTAGTGGTAAAAGACAAGCCAGTGCCAGGTGCACCGCTGATGTCATAGATTATATTCTCTACCTTAACATTAAAACCTGCTGTATCTTTCCAGTCTGCAATAGCTTTCGCAAGTAAGGGTTGAAAATACTCTGCTGTTGCTTCCTGTATTCTTTTTGTTCTTTCATGATTGATTGCGTATTCTTGTGCTTCATAGCTTAATTCTTCCCACTTGTATTTACCTGCTGTTTGTGTGTTTTTCATGATAAATTACCTCACTTTTTTTGCATAATTAAATTTAATTGTGTTTTATGGTTAATTGGATATTATACGGCTGTTGCCAATTACAGGCTGTTTTTTCATCGTCTGTATCACTATCCCAATCTTTACGTGCTAACCATGTAACCAGATAAACATTTTCTGCTTTATCCATTGCAAGGGCTTCAAACTCATTGATACCTTCTGTGTTTTCTCGTGCATAGTATGGTTTTTCTGTTACTTTTAGGATAATATCTTCCATGATATATGGTATTTCTTCATCTGTTTTTCTTACTTGCTGTAGCATATATTCACAAATCATGTCTTTTATCTCATTGACAATATTATTTATCTTTTCTGCTGTTTCTATATAATTTGTATCATTCCATGTTGTTCCATAATTATCCCAATATTCACAAGAGACTGATGTGTTGTCTGTTTCATAATAACTATCCCTTGTGATTGTGAAGATATAGTTATCTAAAATGTACTGATAATTTTTACTTCTTTTAATCTTTTTTACTTCTTTTTCCTGCTTTTCCCCTATTGCACTGTAGAAAGTTAAGGCTGTTTCAATGTCTATGTATTCTGATACAAAAGACAAGCCTGCCCCTCTCCCGTCATTCAAGTTGCAAGTAATGTCTTCAGGTTTAATTGTAAAGCCTGTTTCTTGTGCTTCTTCTGATACTTTTTTCAATGTTGGATAGTAATAATCAATATTGATATCTCTTGTATTTATTTCCATTTTTATTCCCTCACTTTTTTAAAATAAATAAGACGGGATAAGTGTTTCATTCTTACCCCGTCTATCTTGTTTACTTGTTTTATTCGTTGTTTTCTGCTTCTTCTATTAATCTGATAGAATAGGGCATGTTCCAATTACATACATCATCTTCTAACCCTGCTTCTATTAATTCGTCCCCGTTTTTATATGATAGCCATGTTATTATGTAACCATTTTCTTTTTCATCTATGGCATAGGCTGTATATTCGTATCTTCCGTCACTTCTTACTCTATCGCAGTCCGCTTGTTCTATTAATTTTAGGTTTAATTTTAAGTTAAATCTGTTTTTCCTGTACAACAATTTACAAGTGCTTTTCCTACGTATTTTTTATAGGGAACAAAGCTTTCTATCCCTGCATATTCCCTTAAAAAATATGTGATGTGTTTCCGTGTGGTCATGCTGTACAGACCACCGATAAAAAATTGATATGTGCTTGCATTATAAAATGCTACTAATGTTTCATAACTCTTGAGAAAAACAATGTTATTAATTTTTACTACTTCACATTGCCCGTGTGGACAAAGTTTTAATGGTGCGGTTTCCACTGTATGACCTTGTTTATCCCATATCAGATTAATTGCTGTATCAAAAACGATGTTATTACTCATGGTTAAAACCTCCGATTAATTAACTAACTTGATACTTGTTTAATAAAATAAGTCCTATGCTTGATTTAGACATAGGACTTGCTAACTTTGATATTCACTTGTTTTACTTGATAACTTGCTTGTTTTAAGTCGTTAGTGGCTACTCTATTATAATATTACTTGTTATAATTCAAGGGTTTTTCTTTAGCCGTGTTGCCATTCACGCTGTTACTATGAATCATTAGTAACTTTTAGTCCACGTCTGACGTCCCTGGACTGACGGTTATAGTACTCTTAATATTAACTGTCACTTAATATTTAAGCCAGATACTATTCTTTACATAGTGTGATATAATGTAATTGGTGGCTATATTCACACCCTATAAAGTTTGGTATTCTATTTTCAATGAGCATAGATAAGATTGATAATTGGACGTTGTCTTCTCTTACCTGCACCCATTGTACCACGTGTCAACACATCGTGTAAAATAGATGAATTTTATAGGGTGATATAGTCTTCTTTTATAAGTGAGGGAATACGATGAATACAGCAAAAACAGACCATTTACATATCAGAATCAATAAGCAACTAAAAGAGAAAATGCAAGAAATAAGCACAAAAAAGGGAATACCGCTCTCGCAATTAATCACCGCATTGTTAAAACAATACATTAATGATAATGATATTAATAATAATGAAGTAATGGTCAATATTCCAATGGATAAATTAGCACATGCCCGTATTAATCTATATGCCCTTGAACATGAGACAACGGTAGAAGACTTAATGTTATATTCTACACTCGAAACAATCAAGGAAGATAATGATATTAAGTACTGATAGTATTACATTTAATCATAGATAATGTTGATATTCTTAATTTTTAAGCAATTACAGATGAATTTATATATTATTATTTTTAATATACTTTTTTCTCATACTACTATAACAATAACTCATACGATAATACTCGATACGGTTTACACGCCACCGTGTGTATCATAAAGTACAGATAGTATATTAGAATTACATTAGAATATTATTAATCAAGCGGATATGCTACCGAATCATGTAGCATGTCTTTTCTTTTTTATTAGGTTTTACCGTGCTATAATGACTAATAATATAATATATTACATATTATGCCTTGACCCTTATAATCATTTTCTCTGTTTTTTATTTTTGCTTTATCATATTGCGGTGTTTTTTCGTTCAATTTTCACGGTGGCACGGGGGAAAAAATTAAATGAAATATATTTAAATGGGACTTCATAAAATTTTTTGTGTATTTTTGATTTTAAGGGAGGTTTAACAGCATGGTGAACACACGGGCAACAAAAGGTACTGGGAGCATAAGAGAATACAGTAAAGGACGATTTAAAGCCATTATTACAACGGGTTATGAATTGAATGCAGCAACAGGTAAAAAGAAACGCCTTACCAAAACATTTACAGGGAAGACAAGGCAAGAGGTGCTGCATAAGTTACAAGAATTTCAGTACAAGTCAAACATCGGAGTAATCAATCCACTGTCTCCCTCCACCACTGTCTCTCAATTCCTATCTCGCTGGGAAAAGATAAAAGGGGCACAAATTAAAGAAAGCACACTTATTGCAGAAAAGTGTAGATTAGAAAAAACGCTATGTAAAGCATATGGAGACAAAGCCATCAAAGACATCACACCTACTATGCTAAATGATTTGTTTATCACACTGTTGTCTAAATATAAAAACAGCACAGTACATATAGCCAAAGTAATTATCAGTGACTTCTTTAACTGTGCCAGAAAGGAGAAGCTAATCGTAGTCAATCCATGTCAAGACACAATAAAGATAAAGAAAGACAGTGAGTTTAAGACAGAAGCAATACAGCCTTTAAGCATCGAACAGGTCAAACAGTATCTAAAGTATCTACACGAGTTAAAAGACAGTTCTATCTATCCTTATACCTATGAATTAATAAGAACAGCAATAGAAACAGGTGCAAGAAAAGGAGAATTACGTGGGCTTCGGTTCTCTGATTTGAATGAAGACAAAGGGACTATATCCATATCAAGAACCATATCAAGTGTTAAGGGGTCATACACCGTACCTACTACTCCTAAAAGTAAAAACTCTATAAGGACTGTATCTGTAGGAAAAGATTTAATTAAGCTACTACTGGACATCGAACACTCTGAACCAGATAGCTATATCTTCCACAGAATTGGACAGGAAAAGACACCCCTATCACCTATGACAGCTAATAGGATATTAACTAAGACATTGATAGCATCGGGTGTTGCACCTAAAATAGCTACGACGTTCAGATTTCATGATTTAAGACATACCAACGCTACAATTCTTATAACAAGGGGTGTAGACATAAAAACGGTATCAAAGCGTTTGGGTCATTCATCAGTAGTAATTACTCTTGATACGTATGCACACTTCATACCAGAAACAGACAAAGCAGCCAGCAACCTAATAAATAACATATGCTCTGTCTGAAATATATGCTACTACCATGCTACTATCTTCTTGCTTATCGGGGTTAAAAGTAGGTCAAATATACCAGATATTGTAATTGAGACAGATATATAATCAGACATGTAGTATGTCATAATATTTTTTCTATTACCTGGACACCGTAGCTATCGTGCTTTTCATTGGGTTATGCTACTATCATGCTACTATCACAGTCTACGTTTATAAAGTAATTGTCCTCCAGTGATTATAGAATTATTATGACCTATATTTAATTGGAGTTCAAGGGCATGTTTATTGTTATAGTTACGTTGTACAGACACAGGGACATAGAATTTGTTGTCTTGTACCCCCACTCCCACACCTATCTCCCACGGTCTCTTTTTCTCTAAGGTATCTTTTAGCAGCGGTGTCAGGTCTATGGTCTGGTCTATCGTAGCTGTCATATTGTCTTTAGTAACATTTTTGACTGGTAGTCGATATGTGTGCTGATTTATTGTGGCTACGTATGTCTGCTCCATCTGTAAGTCAGCATCGGTTGGTTTCTCTTTTTCTTTGATGCTTAGCTTTGTCTTTATAGTAGGCATTGTCTCTTGTGTCCGATAATTATTGACCGTCAGTCGATTCTTATTCCTACCATCTTTATAGCCTACTATGTACGATGTTAATATGACTGCAATACTACTTAATATTAATAACGTATATTTTATTAGCTTTTTGTTGGTTAAATTATGAATCATCATCATTTAGTTACTCTCTTCTCCTTTCTTTGTATTACCTCTTTATGTTTTAGCCTTACGGTGATTCACACAAATAGAAAGAAGAATGCTACTTGTTATGAAAAGTCTGGAGGTATAGGGGCTTAACATAACAAGTAGCATAAGGAGAAGTAAATTGTTCTAAGAGTATATATATATCATCTTTTATATCTATATGTATCTTCTCTTAGAGTATATTTATGTAATCTTATAATACATATCTTATAGAGTTCATATCCCCCCTGCGTCTCTTTCGCTTGTGTGTCTCAATTCCCGTTTTGTATATATGTGTCTCAATTAAATTATTTATACTTTATTTTCTCACTCGTATTCAAATCTTTTATCATTTCTAATTTGATATTCTTATAGTTCTTTTTCCCTACTGGCTGTTTGTCTTCGTTATCGTGTAGTTCTGGTATATAGGTCAATCCACGGTCTGGGTCAAACATATTTTCAAGCATCTCATCAAGCTGTTCATCTATCCCTTGTTGTTCGTCCCTATCCATGACATCTTTCCAGTACGATATAGCCATAGACAAAGCATCTAATCTATCATCATGTGCCAACGCTCCTCTGTCTGTAGTCAATCGTGTCATCTGATAAATGAGTGAATAGTGCTGGTTGTTTTCATACACTTTGTAATCTTCTTTAATAACTGTTTTATTTACAATCAGCTTATGTCTCATCATCACTGGTTCTAATGTCTCTACGATTCTCTTTTCCTTTTGTGCCATGCTTCTTACTTCTTCAACAGCACAAGGGTGTATACGGTTAAAGACTGGTTTAAGTAACTGTCCGAACATACCATCACCAAAGTTAGATTCATATAAGACAGTATTCACACCCCAGAATTTAGCTTGATTTGCCAAGTTAGTGAGTGTTGCTTCACTATACCCTGTCTGATACCCTCCTACTTCCATGACAAACAAATAGCCATTCAAATACTTTATAATCGCATAGGCTGTTTCATCTTTCCCTCGTCCAGACGGGTCAATAGCCATAACTGTACCTGTGTATGTTTCTGTTTCTTCACTTCTTGATAAGGGTGCATAGAAGTAATCACCTTTCAACGCTACGGAAGCCAGGTCTGCATGTCTTTTCCCTGCATCAGCACACCAATTCCATTTTAGTGAAGCTTCTTTCATATCCAGGTCTGTTACTATTAAGTCTTGTATTTTAAGTGGATAACGTTCTATATCGGACAGATTTGTATTGAGCATGAATTGGAGTGAGAAGCCAGCCTTACCATATGACAGTCTTCTCTTTGCTATTTCCAATTCATCAAATCTCATCGGGTCTGTTGGCTTACCTTTTTTATCTTCCCAATCTTTAGCTATGTAGGGTGCAAGTGTGTCTCCGTATTCATCTCGTTCTTTTTGTGTTGATGGATATTCTACTGTCCATACCCGTGCTGTGTACCCTCTTTTTTGTAATTCATTATAAAGAGACATCTCGCTTTGTGGTGTGCCTAAGTATAGAATCTGTCCACCTGGTTTCAGTATAGAATCAAATTCTTTTACACTTTCATTCAGCTTATCCCGTTGTACCTGTGTTGCTGAATTGTTTGGTATTTCTACGTCATCAGCAATTAATAAGTCAGCACGTGAGCCTGTTATCTGTCCTGTAATACCTACAGACTTAACAGACGGAGATATATCTGGTACAGCCAGCCCTACATCAAATACGTTCTGTGTATTACGTTGTTTGTCTGTTGGTAATAGTTCTTTTAAAAATGGTAATAAGGTAATAATTCGTTTGATAAAGACAGCATTGGCATCGGCTCTATCTTTAGAAGCAGACACAACAAGCACTTTTATTTGTGGGTTTTTCCATAGCTGCCAGACTGCATATGCACATGTCAGATACGATTTAGCTACACCACGGAAGCCTTGAATAATAAAGCGGTCAGACATCGGGGTCATGAGACTTTTAGCTATGTCATATTGTATGGGTGTTGGTTCTGGTAGTCCTAATGTCCGCCATAAAATAAAGACAAAGACACGGAAATCTGCCTTTGCCTTTTTTATTTGTGCCTTTGTCCACGGGTTGTCTTGTATAAAATCAGTTTGGTCTATCAATATCTAAGCCCTCACCTAAATCATTAAATTCTGGTATTGGTTCTTTTTCTATTTCTTTTTGTAATTTAGATACGCCAGGTGTTTCGGGTGTGACAAGTAATTCATTGTCTTTCAAATATTTACGTACCTTTTCTAAGAAGCGTGGGTTATGTCTAAGTTCTGGGTCTTGCATACCCTCAACTAACGCTTTCACTTCTTCTTGTGCTAATTCGTCAAGTAGTTTTTCGTCTATTTTAAACATCGGTCACTCTCCTTTGTCTTAAATTGAAATAAAGGGCATTTTTAGCCATTCGTATTCTCTTTTGATAAATTACTCATGAAAAGAATGGGAGGGGTCTTAAAAACGATTTTAGACGTGTTTTTAACCATCATACTGCATAAGATTGTTAGCATTAATGGTTGCCATGATTTTGTTACCGTATTCTGGGTCTGTTGCATAAATAGGAGACATAGCATACACAAAGTCCTCTACACTCCATGTTGTTTCCCATGTATTAAGGGCATCAGCATATACGGGTTCTTCTCGCATTAAGACACACCAGTCAATAATTGCTTCTTCCAGTGATGTATAGCTTTGGAATTTATCAACAATGGTGTGGTATTCTCCGTCCCAATATTCTTGTGTCGTTACTTCTTCATAGTCTCCCCAGCCGTTGTATTTTCTGCCAAAGTAGTTATAATTCCCTATCACGTACCTACCCCAGCCAGATTCTAATATAGCCTGTGCAATACAGACAGACGCTGGTAAATTGTAGTTATGACAGACTTCGTGTACAGTGGGTGCAAGCATATCTATAAATTCATCTGGTGTCATGTGTTGTCTTTGTCCTTTCTTCCATTGGTGGTGGGGGTGTCTTTTTCTCCAGTATGTCTGGTATGTTGTCATTGTCTTTATCTACAAAGTATTGAGCCACCGCACCTACCATAGCTATCCACGGTGCAGATACTATTTCATGTAAAAATGCTCGTAGTTCAATAATGTCTGGCTTACCATGTATAAACCATAAGACACACCAGCCCACCATGTATAAAAAAGTGGATAGCAAGATAATTCCGATATACCATGCTATCCACTTCATAATGGGGGTTGTTATTGTCTTTGTAATAGATTTAATACACTTTTTAAATGCTGTGCGTATCATTGCTGTGTTCCCGTTTATTTTGTTCAATGGCATGTTCAAATGTATGTTCCAGTTTGTCTACTCTTTGTTTAGTAGCATTTAGTGATGTTTCCAGTGTAGCCACTGATACCTGTAAGTTTGTTAGTAGCCGTGTCATTTCCCGTATAGAGGAAGATAATTCACGTATGCTAATTTCGTTACGGTACATCTGGGCTTGTAGTGGGTTAAAGATAAATGTTTTGACTATCCATGCTAATAATGAGGAGATAAGACCAAACCAGAAGATAGTTAGTTCCATAGGCATTTCTCCTTTATCCTGGTTTAACTGTTACTTTAAATGGGTTATTAGGTGCGTACGTAATTATAGTCTCTATATCCTCAGTGCTTACAACACAACTTGCACTATAATAGTCTTTGTATTTAAAAACCGCTTTCATGCTTTTAAGTTGTACGGTGATTATACCCGTCCAATTCACATTCAAATATAAAATAATTTTAGTACCGCTTCCTCGTTCTTCTTTTTGTATGCTGTGCAATACAGCACCATTAACTCTTTGTGGTACTGGAGATACTAAATTAAAGTCCCAGTTTTTATCATCATCAATATTGTTAGACCCCCTGTATGTAAACCGTACAAGTGTTGAGCTATCATTTTGTACATATAATTTTTGCCCCCAGGGTGTTTCAACAAACATATGGGTATCAGGAGCAACAGCAAGGGGTGCATAGTATGGTGTTCCCTCTATAGAGACAGTAAGGTACTGTTCATCTGCATTGTCTTTCTGTGGGTTGAGTTCTGCATATTCAACAGTGCCATCAGGTCTTGTAATTGTTATTTTTGCCATTATTATTCTACCCCTATTTCTATATCACCAATTTTTATATGTTCTGCTTCAATTAAAATGCTACCTCTCGGCAGTTCTTTGTCTTTTGTACTTACTACATAGATATATTCAATGTCGGGCTTGAAACGGAAAAGCCACCTAATAAATTTCTTCATCTGTTATTCCACTCCTATCTTTGCACCATTTGGCAATTTAAGCATATTACCGTCATACACATCTTCTTTTCCTAACTTCGTGTCAACGTCACTTGTAGTCGCCTTTTCATTAAGTTCATCGTTCCAGCTCCTTAGAATCTCGTCAAAATAGGGTTTCTCCACAAAACTCCCTTTTGGTTGATATTTGTTTTCCGCATCAGTTTTGGAAAGATATGTATTCAAGGCATCTTCTTTTTTCTGGTAGCGTGTATCAGTTTCCTGTTTGTTATAATAGTCCATCAACGGGCTGTTAAATTTGAGGAAGACGATATCTTTAAAATTTATGCCCATAGCGAGTTGATGATTAGGTAACCTAAATTTTACAAAGGTAGCGTTCCAGTCTTTTTTAGCCACATAGGTGCTTTCCGCTTCTGTTTTTTGTAAATATCTTTCATCATTTTCTTCTTGTGTATTGTAGCTGGAGGGGTCAAATTTTGCTGCATCTTTCGCACTTTGTTTAGCTGCATTGGCTGAAATAAGTGCTTCATTTGCATACTCTTTACTCTTATTTGCCTGTGCAGTTGCTTCAGTTTTAGCATTTTTAGCATCAACCATGTCTGTTTGTATCTGGCTCTGCTGTGTCTTAATCTCGCTAAGAGAAGACAAAGCCTGCTGTAACATGGGAGAAAGCTGTTCCATTTTCCTTTTTATTTGTGCATAGAGTGTTTTTGCTAATAAAGCCCATGAACGGCTTGACTGTGTTCTCCCTGTATCAGATTCACTATCGGCTGTATTATCGGGAGATTCTGTACTTTCAGCCCACTTTTGAGCCTGTTCTTTATATCCAGCACTTAGATTTTTATTCTGTAAGGTCTGGTCTGCATAGGAACGTGTAGCTTCTTTTAGAGTGGTTTGTGTACTTACGTATTCATCACCCTTTGTCTTAATAGTGTTTAATTTCTCATTGGCTGTATCGGTAATATTGCTTACCTGTTCTGTGCCTTTACGTTCTATAGCTTGACGTTCTGTTTTCCCTGTCCGTTCCAATGTGCTTTTGTGTGCATTGTAAGTCGTAGACAATTCACTAATTTCATTCTGTCCTACCCGTTTAATCTGGTTCAGAATATTATCCTGCTTAGACATAATATAGTTTAAGGTCAATACGTCTTGTGGTTCAATAGGGTCAAGTACATTTCCTATTCTCTTAAAGTTCGCATTCCACATTGCCTTGTTTATCGGGTCAATAGTCAGTCCAGCTGAATCTGTGACTTTATCTGATGTTTCTTCGGCTAAATGAAGTAACTGTACTTCTTGTAATGTTAAATCTGCTGAACGGAGAACGGAAGCATCTTGCCATTCTACGAGCGGTTGTGTCGTTGTCTTTCTAAATATACGGAGAATATGTCCTGCCTTTAATGCTGTTTTGAGATGAATATGTCTGCTGTTATCCATTTCAAAGTCAACACCTTGTACCAGGTCTGTTACGTTCTCATTCTGTACATCTTGTGCATAGATAAAAGCCTTACGGAGGTAGTCAAAAGGAAAGAGGAAAATGGTTTGAGACCCATTTCCCTCATAGACTACAGAAGCTTTTCTACCATTATCACTCATTATTGGTTTGCTCCTTTGTTTATATAAATTTATTTATTGCTATCACCAAGAATTAAAGACATACCAGCACTCTTATTCGCTGGTGTTGTCTTTCTCTTATCCTCTGGTTTATGAGACATGTTCGGTTTCAGTGCTACTTTCGGCGGTTTAAGTGTGTTTAGTTTCTTACTGTTCTTTGATGGTTTCAGTACCTTAGCATTTTGTTTCTGTCTTTCCTTTTGTTCTTTTCGTGTCGGTGCATCTACTAATTCACTTAGTCCACTTGCTAATAGAGTTGTACCTACCCAGCCATTGAACGGTAAACAGCTACTTAATTCACGTAGGTCTTCTTTTGTCATTTGTTCCCTATGTACCAATCTGTTACCTACTTTACCTGCTGATATTAACGGTGCAACTATTGTATGCATTGCTGGTATCTGGCTTAACACACGTCCTGCTATATCTTCCGCATCAGCACTTACCATACCCCTATTTTTGTAGGAGTTATTAACAGTTGTACGCATCATAGATTCGCCTGTTACTACTTCCAACACATCAGAAAAGAATGATGGAATCGAACCAGTCAATGCACCTCTTGATACTGCTGCCCATGCAAGACGTGTCGGGGTCAGTTGACGCTCTATGTACTGCTGTCTGGCTTCGGGGTCATTAGGATACTTTGCACTTGCACGGAGGTAGACAAGCCCCATATAACTTACGGTGTTTGTTCCCATTGAATATAAAGCAGCAAGACAATCATCTTTCTGTCTTGACGATAAAGCCCTCATCATCTGGGAATTGACCGCACGGAACGTATAATCTTTGAATTGGAATAATAACTGCCTAAACGCACTTTTCTCTTTTCCAAGTGGTGTACCGCCTATAGACATCTGCTGTATGACTTTATTACTGTAATTGTCCATAAGGTTACGCCACTGAAAATAGGTTGTAGAATCAGTCATACGCCATGTCTCCAGTGCTTTAGCCAGTTCTTCACCTGTTGGCTTTTTACCTAAATACTTACCAATAGCACCTCTTAGGTTAGATATTTCCTTTTCTGTCTTCACACCAACGGCATTAAGGTAATAGCTGCTAAACGGGTTACGAACCTTTTTATCAAACTGTTTACCCAATCCCCACTCTATAGAATCAATAATACCTGCTATTCTTCCCTGGTTAATCATCTCATCAGTAAGACGTGGTAATTGGTTCAATGTAGATGTTATATTAGAACAGATTTTAGAGAAAGCACCAAAATTATCTGCCATCTGTGCTAATTTACTACCACGAGCAGAAACATCTCTAAACGACCTAAATATATAAGAAGAATTGCTATCCCATATACGTCTGCTTAATTCTTTACCATACAAGTAATTAACGGCTTCTTCACCTACTTGTTCTATGTCTTTTGTTTCAGCAGACAGCATTGCTTTTCTTATGTTTCTAACAATAGGTAAGTTCCGTAGTAATACTCTTGAACCAGCATAACCAAAAGCACCACCATATTCACCAAGCTGTGCTGCAAACATTTGTCCGCCTACATCAGCATAAGTCTGGGTACGTATCAGATTAGAAAAAGCACTAAAGAATGTACGGGGTGTGTTGGAGTTTCGCATACCTAAGATACGAGACAGCCCCTCCTCTAAAGCATAGCGTTCTTCAGCTACTTTAGATTCAGACAAGCCATTTATTTGTCCCCTTGCTTTTTCCCAGTCCTGGCTTAACTTATCCAGTATCCCGTTGTTTCTCCAGTCTCCTAATACATCATGGAGGGCAATTTCACCAGACATTCTATCTATGTACGACCGCATCAACGATTCAACGTCATTATCTCTAAGCACATCGTCAAAGCTAAAACCATCATCTAATTTCTTCGATGTGTCCATAGGAAAGCGACTTTTCATAAACGATATAGGATTGTCTCCATATGTATGGTTGCCATTGTTGAATGTAATACGTGAATTGTTTTTGTCTATGATACCTGTAGCCCAATCATGACATTCTTTATCAAACTGTTCCTGTATTTCTTTGCTTGTGAGTTTTACACCAGGGTTGTCTTTATCCAGCTGTTTCTGCATACGCTCTGCCAGCATGTCTTTCTTCCCTGCTATATGTGCATATCGTTCCAGGTAAGCAATAGCCTGTTCATGATTATTGTTAAATTGTTTTGCTATCCATCTTGCTAAAGCATCATCATCAACGTGTCTTATCATTTCATTAGCTGTAGGTGCTTCCCAGTCTTTATCTATGAAGCTTCCTACACCTCTTGAACCGCCATGAAATTCTGCATCTTCTTTTGCTTTAGTTATGACTTCATCTCTTATCTTTTTGATTGTGTCCCCTGCTTTTACAACTTCATCGTCCCAATCAGACAAAGCCCTTTTAGTTACATGTCCTGCTTTATTGTCTGCATATCTCCAGTTGTAATAGTCCATAACCTGCTTATCAAAGAAAGCCCTGCCTTGTCCACGCCACTTACTGTAATTGTTTTGTTTTATCCAGGCGTTTCTAAGGTCAAAATAACTATCAAGCATACCATAAAGCGGATAAGCCTGTTGTTTCTTTATTCGTTCAGCAGATACGGTGTTCGTCCACTTCGTATCGTACAGCACACCACGCATACGGTCATCATGGAATAAAGCATGTGCTAAACGGGATACGGAAGCAATACGGGAATTAGACAATGAGCCATACGGTGTAGAGAAAATCATACCTGTTTCAAGGCTTTTCGATAGGTGCAATTTCCTCATAAACTTAGGTAAGAAGCCCTGCATACGTTTTTCTACATCTGTTGCATCTTCTAACCATTTCACTTCGGTTATCGGGTTCATCGGGTTATATTTCTCAATCGGTACACCACCATAATAGAATGTACCGTCTGGTGTTGTGTGATAGACTTTATCCCCTTGTCTGATGTTATCTGCTTTCAGATTTACCATTTCAAGGATATTTTTATTAGACAAGCCTTTTACATCAATACCCTCTTTCTGCCATTGTTCTCTTAATGCTTTAATAATGGTAGAAGACAAAGGGTTATTGCTTTTCAAATCGGCTAATACGTCTAATAATGTCGCATCTTCGGGTGCATTCTTTTTCCACTTATCCCCTATAGCCTTGTCTACTCTATCTTCTAAGTTGGCTATCATTTCATCTTGTGCTATAAGACGTTCTGTCGTTTTATTGCTGCCTATCTTATCAGCATTGAAGACACGAACATCTGTACCAGGAATAGTGATATACTTTGCATTTTCTGGTGCTTTGATGTTGTACTTCTTTACGATAGCTTTTAAGTCTTTATCAGCCAATATGAATAATTTTTCATTAGCCATAAACTCTTTTTTCATTCGTTTAGGTACAACGGCATCAATAGCTTTTAATTTCTGTAGCGGTTTAAGGTCTGCTTGTAACTTTGGCTTAAAGTGAGATTCTGGTAACGTGTCATAAGTAAGTGCTAATGTATTACTCTCCACACGGTTTATCATCTTATATAGTTCAGTAGCTTCTTTCTGTCTGCCTATCTTACTTTTAATCAGACGGAACGCATCGAACGCTGAACCAAGAACACCACCCATTGCCATATTCATTACATAGTTAGGAGTAAAGCCACCATATACGCTGGCTAAGTATCTGTCCATTCCCATGATACCAGCACCTGCACTGGCTTTAGCTGCAAACTTCATTGACCGCATCGGTGCATACTTTGATAATTTGAAAACAGCCGTACCCAATTTACCTATTGCTTTTGCTCTCGTAGCCCCTGCACCCCTTGATATAAGAAGTGTAGCAAGAGTGAATGGTGTAAGTAAACCACCTGCTAAACCACCCACAACACCTGATATATTGGTATTCTCATGCATACTGTCTTTCAGCATTCGTATCTGTCGGTCGTAGTCCTCTTTCTTCATAGCAGCCAACATGAATAAATGTTCTTTAGAATGAGCATTACTTAAAATAAAGTCCTGGGCTGTCTCATCACCTTTTAACAAATCGGAGACATAGGCTTTTTCTTCGTCTGTTGGTATGTATGTCTTTTCATAGCCAGGGTTAATAAATTCACCCATGTCTATTGTTTCTCTTACTTTAGGATTGAGCCACGACCAAAGATACCGTACAGCTGCTGTATCCCCTGAATCAAGGTTCGCATCAACAAAGGCATCGGAAAATCTGTCCCATACCCCTCTCTCTACGTTTGGTTCATTTCTGCCTACTGTAGGTAATTCATCTCTGTTAGCAAAAAAACTCGTTGCTGGATATGCACCAATAGCTGTTATAGGGTCAGACATGTTTGATAGGCTTACTAAAGAATTAGTGTATGTTTCTTCGCTGTCTGTGTAGTATCCACCTAACTTTAAGACATGAGCATAATCGGCTGCTGTTCTTACATTAGCTAAACCATCTTCTGTGTAGCGACAAATATAATTAGCATAGTCTTCAGCAAATTCTTCCTGTGTATGGTAAAACTTGTAGTAGTTATCACCATCTGGCTGTTTGTTTTCCTCCCCATTTGGTTCTTTCTGTGTAAGCCCACTAAAGTTATTATTTTCTCTGCAAAGTCTGGAAGTAAAATGTGTTGATTCGTGTTTCCACTGTGCAAATATCCATCTTGGGTCAATCTGTGCACCAGTTCTTTCGTTTATCGTTCGTGCACACTGTTCAGCCAAGCTAAAATCTATCCTATTCTCTGCCATGTGTGTTATATCCTTTCATTTAGGTTTTTATATTCCGTAGCGTTTAGGGGTTTAACCAATCTTGATACCACGGTTTGTCTTCTTCTTCTTCTCCATCAGTTGATGCTGTGGTTTCAGCAGCATCTTTTTTCGCCTGTTCCTGATAAGCAGCATACAATCCGCCTGCTCTTTTTATAAACTTATCATGTGTATATTTTCTTGCTTCACCTGTAGATGAATTGAGAAATGTAAAAGAGTTAGTGCTATAGTCATACTTCCACACCGTACCCTCTCCCATTTCTGCTATTTCATTGTTTATAAATGTGATACACGCATCTTGTTTATTATCAGCTTCTATTCCAAGTATTGCTGCTTTAGGTATGGTTACTCCATCATAACGATACACTTCGCCTGCTACCCTTGTCTTTGCTGCATATAAAGCATCGTCTGGGTTCATACCACTTGCAATGAACGCAGTAGCGACTGTGCTGATACGTTTATTTAAATACGGGTCATATTGGTAATAGACACCATCATCGTATCCACCACCCATACTTGTACAATCTACAGCCGTTGCATCAAGTTGACTGGCAGCCGTATTATACTTATTTTCCACCGCTGCTCGTGAATCTGGGTCAGCCAATACAGTAGATACATTTCGCTCCAGTTGTAATGCTTGTCTTAGTCCATCACCCTTTTTATTCCACAGCTTTTCATTCGTGTCTGCCAATATGACAATACGCTCTATACGGTTGTAGTTCTTTTCCCCTAACGCTTCCATTGCATCAGCTGGGTTTGCATTTACCATATTGCACGCTAACTGTATAGTACGGAGTACGGGGTCATCATTTTGCATAGAAGCAATGTCCTTCATATCTAAGTGGGTCAAGATACCAGACACAGTAGACTGATAACTCTTTTTAAACGCTTCCATTTCAGACGCATTCATTAAGCGTGCTATTTTAATGGAAGCACCTTTTACATCACCGTCTTGTGCTGCCTGATTCATAATCTTAGCCAGAATAGCATTTCCTATCATTATTCGCTGGGCTGGCTTAATATTGTTTGTCTGGAAAAATGAATCAATAGGTATTCCGTCAACTTCGATACTATGGTTAAGATAATCACTCCACCAGTTAAGTCCTTTATTAATGAGTATCTGGTCTTGTGTATCACTTAGAGCCTGTCCAATCGGTGAATCCCCACCACTACGCATTGCCCGTCTTTGTTCCCATTTAATATCTTCTTCTTTTTTATCACGTAGGCTGGATAACATACCTTTCTTAGCAAAGAGACTATATATTTCTGGTTTCTCTTTCTTTAATGTTTCTGCGTTGGAATCAAACTCATCAAGGGTTTTACTGTCTTTTAAAAGCTGATAAGCATCTGATTGTTCTTTCTCTCTACGAAGAAGTCCCATTTGTACCGCACTCTCGTGGTAGGTAGACATAGGAAGTATATCTTTAATACGTATTGGTGTGGTGTCTGGGTTAATGTAACACTCTGCTTCACCTAAAGTAGCCAATTTATCTGGAGGAAAACCATTTGCTACTAAGTTCTCTACCCCACCCTTTAGAAGCGGTAAGTATTCTGTAATACTCATACCGCCTTGTATAGAGTTATGTGTCAGTTCAGTAAAGCTTGCTGCTATTTCTTCGGGTGTATGAGTAGCTACATAATCTGCACTTGTTATTGAATCAAACTTAGCTTGCGTTGTACCAGCCATAATCGCTGCTCTGTTTTCAGCTGCTTCTTTAGACTGGGCTGCTATCTCATGTTGTGTATAGTCTTGTATATCTTTGTAAAAACCAATGTTAAAGAATCGGTTGTAGCTTTTTGAATGTTCAGAATATGGTATGTCTTCTACACCGTATTCTTTTCTCTTTTCATTCGCAAAGTTAAGCCATCTGTCCATTTCTTCTTTACGTGTTGGACATCTACCCTCTTTGAGCACCACTTCTTCAAAATAGCGGTTTCGTATATCACGGATAGCATTTTCACCACGGTACTTTTCTACTACCGCCATAGCATACGGGCTGTCTAATAACTCTGGCATACCTGCATTTGCAAACATAGCCTGTGCTGTCAGTCCCTCTTTCCCTATGTTATCTGGGTGTGTAGCGACTTCATAGCCTGCAAACGCTTCATCTGCTTCTACCCTCTGCTCTCTCCGTTTCATTATGTTCGGTATATCATCAGCCCATTCATTAAGTATACGGGCTAATCTTGCACTACCTGTATCTTCGTAGTTAATACCTTTACTCATTTTCGGAGATATAAGTTGTTTAGAGTAGGAACGTTCGGGGGCTTTGGTAAACTGCCTTTCTGTTCCTAACGCATTTGATACTTGATTTGGCATATTATTTTCTGTCCCCTCCTCCTGTTTTTCTATTCACTCTGATTGACTTTGCAGCTTGATAGGTATTAACACCAGTGTGGGCTAAAGCAAGTATGTCTGCCAGCTTATTCGGCTTACCTTTCTGTTTCAAGCCCTCAATCTCTCGTTCTGTCTGTTTATAAAGTGCATATTTATTAAGGTCTATTTCATTGCTCTTTCTTCGGTAATTATCTTGTATGGAGAAGACAGTACGGGCTGTATCACCTGCTGCACTTCTCCGTATCTGGTCTGCTGTACGTCCACCGCCTGCCATTTCTTCAGCTACAGCAGCATTTACCTGTGAATTAAGTTGCATTGAGTTTTGTCTTGTTTTGATAATTTCACCAACAACTTCATCATAGGCATCGGCTCTTGCTTGTTCATAATTCATGAGTTGATAGTTCATGGATAATGTTGCATCTTCGGCTTGTGATTTTGCTACCTGTGCTCTGGCTTTATTTTCTTGCCATAAGCCAAGTGCTTTCATACCTACAGCAGCATAGACTTGCCAGCACATATATCATTTTTCCTTTCTTCGTATATAAAAAATAGAAAAACCTGGGCTGATGTCTTCCCATTCCGCACCCAACCAGTCCAGGTATTTCACGTGTTTTGTATTTTTAGTCCAGACAATGTTAGTGACATGTCCGTACGCTTCAATCAGTTTAGGTAAAAAACGCTTTGAGAATTGAAGAAAGCCTAAGGTATGGTATTTCTCTTGCTTAGTTAATACTAACCAGACAACACCTTTACCACAGACACCCCCTATCCCCATCACATCTTTACCACGTTTAAGAAGATAAATAGGTACGGTGTCACTCGTATTAATAAGAGCAAGCATGCACTCATGGAATGTCTTATATCCTGTCAGTGCCATTGCTTCCTCTTTGTCTTTATCCCGTATCTGGTCTTCTAATTGTAATAATCTTTCTGGTGTAGCCTGTTCAAAGTGCCACTCTCTATATTTAAATTCGTGCAGACCGTCTATAATAAACACCCTCCCAACCAGCACCAATTAAAGCTATCGGCATCGGCATTTTAGTAACAACCTGAATTTGACAGTTAGTATTAAGTGACTGTACTGGGAATTTAAATTGTCCTGTTTCCAGTGCCATTTCACCTATCTTATTTTTAGCACTACCTAACAAACGGGCTGTCATTTCATACTCATAGCTTTCTTTGTCTTTGCTATTAACTCTTACTTTAAAATAACCTGATTTTTCAAAATTCAACCAGAAATTACGGAGTTGCAATCTTCCCTCTGGATAAGCTGTTACTCCTTTTTCATCTGTCTTACGGATAATGATGTCGGAGAATGTAGCTTTAAATTCGTATAATTCACCTACTACAAGCCTTTCCCCCACTAAGTTACCCTGGATATAGACATACCTGCTCTGCTCCATTTCTGATACATCGTAGTAGCGGAAAAAGCCTTTGTGGTCTACAAGTCCGTATTGGATATGTGGGTTGAGTGCTGTACCATAAACTGCTTGCATGTCTACCTTTGTTCTGTCTTTATCTTTATCATAAGCAGAAGTAGGTATTGCTGGTAAAAGCACCTTTCTATCCAGATACACACGGTATGGTTCATAGTATTCAAAGTCTTTCGTATTGTAGGTAAAAGACATAGTTTCAAGTGTTATCTGCCCTCGTCTATTCATTACCAGGTACAGCATAGAATTAATAAAGCCACCACCTAATACCTTTGCTTCTTTAAATGTCCAGTGAGACCAGGAAGACTGAAGACGGCTATTATCAATAAACAAGTATTTATAGACAAAGAGTGTGTCTTCTTTCCCTGATGTAAAGAAAAGCAATACATTCTCTGTGTTGGAGGAGACAATGGTATATACACCGTTGTTTATGTATGACGGTACATGTGAAGTTATGTCCTGTGCATCTTTCAAACCTAATGTATCTTCCAGTGTGTAGTATTCCTTAATAGTGGTATACTCTGCTCTTTCTGTCGGGAAATATACACGTCTTCCTGCTCCTACTGGTCTTACATACGGGTTGCAAGTAAATTCAGTACTTTCGGCTATTGTACAGTTTTTAGGAGATAAGATACCATCAGCCTTTAATACAAATTGTGTATCATTGCTAAACAGTAATAATTCTTCATCAAACGGTACAGCATGTCGCAAGATAGACACGGAGTTATGAGACACAGCTACATCAATCGGGTCTGTATCTTGCATGTCTACTACGGAAGCAAACCAGAAATTAAAGAAGTCAGCACTCCTCGATAAGATAACGTTTTCACCTGATATAAGCCCTAATCTGTTTCGATAAAAGAATATATCATTGATAGTTGCTCCTACAAACGATGGGTCTGGGTTAGAATCAACATCACCTACATTCCTGTCACTCCAGTCTAAAGGCTTCAAAGTAAAGGAATAATCACTGTTTCTTACCAGTGCATGTGGCATTGTCGATTCATCAAGTTCTGTCGGAGTGCCTGGTCTTACACTTTCTTTCCAAAGCTGTTCTGTACCATCGTAGCGGACATAATAATCATCAGCCACTTCAGATGCACCTTTCACCTGGACAGTAAAATTATCGGGTGCAGTACGTGGTAAGTTATTAAAGTTTTGTACTGTTTTGTAAATACCTACCATAGCCTGTCCGTTAAAACCGTCTCTGATAGCTACTTTCTTTACGGGTGTTCCTGGCTTTGTTAAATATACCCAGCTATCCCCTGTCTCTGCTTTCCAGCCATTAGCCGTGGCACTGCTTGCTAATTCCATAGCTATGTTGTTTACGTCTATTTTCTTACTGTCTTCGGGTTTCTCGCCTGATGGTGTTTCATATGTAGCGACTGTCTCATCATTAATAATGCAAGAGTATTTACGTCCATACTGTCCGCTTTTAACGTTGAACAATGCACCTTGAGCCCCGTTCCATCTTCCACTATCCCATGTACCACCGTTCATCTGTACTGTCTTTTTCGTATTAACAATGAAAGTGTAGTCAGCAATAGTAATTACTTTTAAATATTTTCGTGCATCAATTCCACTTATGTAAGATGTGGATTGCTTGTCTTTCTTTACACTGTGCTCTTTACCATCTTCATCAAAGATATGGAGATTCCCATTACCATCAAATATCATGATGTATTTTTCTTCTTCATCTCGTTTGACTACATGGACAAGAGGTTTATAGCTTTCAGACTGAATGACGTTAAATAAATTAGCTACATGTAGAGTAGGCGGTCTTTTCTGTAAGCCACCTACTTCGGTAGACACACCATTTACCTGTTCTTCTAATTGCTCTGGTAACCGTAGAATGTCTGGTTGTTGGCTTATACCAGATACAACGTTCTTTATGACCTGGCTGTATAAATGTGCCATATGTATTAATTCCCCCTCATTGTGATAGTAGACACGGCTGGGAAGTTAAGCAGACTAAAATCATTTCTGTCTAATTCATATTCTTGTAATGCTACCCATGCTTCCTGTTCGTCTCGTTCTAATTCTTCAGCCAACGAAGCATCACCTAAATAACGGGATTGGAATGTTTTAGCTGATTTAGCACAAATATAATTTCTCATCGGGTCTGGCATATCATCAAAATCAACAAAGAAAATAGCCTGTACTTCAATAGGGTTTAAAAAGTTAAATGTCTGTTCTGTGAAGTTATAAAGGTACTCGCCATTCTTTGTATACTTTGTACCGTCTTTTGCTTCGATATAAAGAAGATGTGGAGACCAATATATTTTATGGTTGTTTTTATCTGGTGTCATGGTATACGATTCGATAGTATTGAATGTCCAGCCTTTACTCTGTATTCTTCGGTTAATGTTTCTAAGAATACGGATAGCATTTATAACATCTACGTTTGTCGGGTTTTCAATACTATTTACTGGAGATTCACCTATACTTGCCAGAATAATATTAACAGCTTCTAATTCTGTCATTGGTGTGATAGTCATTTATTGTTTGCTCCTTTCCTATGTCTATTTGTATATGTGTGTGTTTTTAATTGTTGTGGACACTATAGGAATTGCACCTATACCACCAACGCACGGGAGGTATGATAAGTTGGTATGCTTCAATTACAACAAGTGCCCCTATAAAAAAAAAGAGGAGAAGACACGGCACTTCTCCTCTTTCTCTTTAATTAGGTTATGAACCAGAAACAGAACCAATATAGCATGCTTCAGGTCTCAAACCACCATGACCCATTGCATAGGAAGCAACAAGCATATCTGCCTGGTATTCTGCTCGTCTTGCTCTTTCAAGGGCAAGGTCTTTCAGTTTAACAGTACCAACAGCAGAACGGTGCATAGCAATAAACATGCAGTCCTTAGCCAACGAAGCTGGGAATACGTGTCCATCACCCTGAAGCACACCCTCATTCTTAGCTGCTCCACCTGCTGTAAGGTGCGGACATTCAACAATATCAAAGCCAGCTACACGAAGTACATTAGCTTCAGTAATAGTCGCTACAGCACCATATTCTTTATTGATAGCAATTAAAGACATGGTCAAAGCTGCTACACCCTCTGGAAGCATATATACATAACGGTCAGCGTTCGGTACATAGTTCTGGGACATTTTAGCTTTGATTTCAAGCAACATCTGAACAATAGCTTTACCCATTTCTTCAGTAATACCACGGGTCAGCGTCTTCTTAATGATTTCGCCTTTTCCTAAACCAGCCAGATTTTCTTTTCCAGCTACAACCATCTTAGCAGCTTCAGCTAATACTGCTCCGTCTGCTGCCTGTGCTAATGCTTCACCCATCTGTCGGGAATATTCGCCACGCACATCAAAATGAGACAGTGCTTCATCAATATCAGAAATAAGCTGGGACGTTGTAAGCAGTCCGTCAATCTGAATGATTTTCTCTCCACCAGGAATGTTCTGTCTCAAATCATCTAACGACTTACCAGATTTAAGGTATGCTGCTGTTGCCCGTCCAAAAGTCGGGAATTGAGCAGATTTACCAGATTCAATGGTACGTACAATGTGTCTGCCATTTGTGACAGAAGCACGTTCAAAAGCGGTAATAGTCTCACCTGCAAATACTTTCAGAAAACGGGCAAGACTGTCAGAACCGCCCTCGTTTAAACCAATGTTTGCAATAGTTACATCAGCCATTCTAAATAAATCATCTACCTTTCGTTAAGAAATATAATATTAATATTAAGTATAATAAACAAACAAAATATAATGGATACGTTGTGTATAGACAGCCCATACCAATCTTTCTCTCTTTTGTCGGCACAATATGTTGCATATCATTATAAAGTGTAGGAGAAATTCACTTCCTTTCTATATATCGAATTTATTTAATATGAACAAGTTTTGAAAAAGAGCCAGCATAGGTATGATAAGCTGTTGTTCTTTTATTGTGGTTATCCCCTTTTATTTTGTTAGTTATTAAAAGAAGCTACTATTCATTGTCTTCTTCTGTATGTCTTTCGTATAGGACGGGTCTCTGCCATAACGTGGGTCAGACATAGCTTTTACCATATCACTTTTACTGGAAAAACCTGCCTGTGCATTTCCACCTGTACCGTTCCCACCTAATACAGAACGACCTGCTACACCTGTTCTTGCTCCCATTCTGGCTTTAAAACCATCAATAGCAAGCTTCATTTGTTCCACGTCCCCTGATTCAAGAACACGGTTAAATTGTGCTACTGTGTCTGCACCCTGGGCTTTAATATACTGTGCCATCTTATTGTATTCATCTTCACCACCACAATAAGAAAAGATAGTAGTTACAATCTTATCTGCTGTAGCTTGTAAACCAGACAAGAAAGCATCTACCACTGTTTGCGGATAGCCTGCCTTTTCTAATGCTGCTCTGGTTTCTGGTGTAAAGTCTCCGTTGTTGCTAAATTCCTCTGCTATTGCATCAAAGTCAATTCCTTTTGTAGTAAGGTCTTTTCTTAGGTCATTAGCAGCATCAGTAACTTTATTTACTTCTGTCTGTAATTCAGAATCTTCACTTTCAGCTGTGTCTTCGTCTTTCTTATCAGCTTTGTCTTCAGCCTGTTTGTCTTCCGTGTCTTTATCATCTTTATCACTTTCACCCTTATCGTCTACATCTTCTTCAGTTGGAATTGTAACTTTCTGGGTGTCTGTGGTAGTAATAGACACGTCTCTATCTTTTAAGACATCTTCAGCACTACCAGTTACAGCATTTTCCCCGTACGGAGATTCAGTACCTGGTGTCTGATTATTTACATCATTTTCTGCCATTTGTTCTTTTCCTCATTTCTTTCTCTTTATTATTGTGCTTCTTCCATTGCTTCACCTACTGCTTGTGGGTTGTCTACCATTCCTTTAGCAAGTTGTGGTGCTGCTCTATTAGCCATTGCCATCATTGTCTGTTGTTGCTGTTCGGCTTGTAATTCTTCATCAGATTTAATTAATTCTTCCGTATCAATTCCAAGTGCCGTAGCTTCCATCAGACATACATTACGCCATTTAATAACACCAGCTGCTTCGGGGTTCTGCTGTTGTAATGCTAAGAATTGTGTCAGCTTATTTAAATCGTGTCCACGTCCTAAAGCTTCTACGCCTGTTGTGACTTCTGGCTCTACTAATTCTTCTGGAAGCGGAGGAATTTCCCCTGTACTTTCAAGCTGTGCTAATAGTCTCTTTACTAATGGTAACTGTAATTCCTGGGCTAAAATAGAATAAATACCGCCAAGTGTGTCTTCTAATTCGCCAGCAACATAACGTATTTCTTCAGCTGTTACTCGTTCTCCGTTCCTCTGTACTGCACTGTTTAATAAGAATGCATAAGACAAACGGGTTTCTATGTCTTGTGCTGTAGACCTGGCAACGGACAAATCATTATATTTATCAAGTTGCAAGACGGTAATATCTTCTTTTCTACCAGACACAAAAGAACCGTTAGCTGCTTTTGATAATTTAGCTACCCTCGTTATTCCATTCGGATTGACAAGGAAATAGACAGAAGCACAAATAGCACTTAGTTCTACAATAGCTTTTGATAAGTTTTCCAGTGAACGTATATCGCCTAAATATTCTTCAACAAAAGAACGACCATACGATTCACCGTCCATTTTTACCATACGAAGCGGTATCCACGGAGAACGGTCTTTCGGATAATGTGCTTCCGTTCCCTGTATAATTTCACCCTCGCACTCTTGATATGATTGATATTCTCCATTAACCAGCTGCACATCGGTATATATTTCAATTTCATCTTCGGCTTTATGTTCTTCATTTCCAGCCTTAGCTACCATTGTCTTAACATCTTCGGGTAAAGCAGCCCATGAGATTCTGTCTACGGTAATAAGCCTTATCCAATTTCCTAAAGCATCTCGCTTCACTACATAGTTATTCAGTCTGTATAATTTGATTCCACCCTCAACTGGCGGTAGGTAAAGACAGTCATTACCAGACACGATTAACAGTTTAATAGCTTCAGAAATGGTAACACGTATCTGGTGTGTCTCTACATATTTCATGATAATGTTTTCGATACGCATTAAGTTCTGCTGTATTTCTGCTGCATCTTCAGGTCTGTTTTCTAACTCTTTCTTTACATCTTTACCAGCATTAAGCATAAAGAACGGTGCATTAGGGGGCATGATAGCTAATGATAACTTTGATGTTAGATTATTTACTGCCCTCGCACCAAAGCTTTGATAAGGTGTACTTAATGTAGAAGAAGCATTAGAACCGCTTCGTGGAAAGAGTGACGGTATGGTATAGACAGCACAGTCTTCGGCTCTCGTTATATAGGGGTTTCGCTCTGCTGTCATTCGTTCATAGGCACTCTTCGCTGTTTCTTCCCTATTTTTAGTAATGTCTATGTCATTCACTCTGTTTATTCCACCTCACTATCATAAATTCAATCCAGTACCAGTAGAACCACCAGACGATGAATTAGCACCTGTGTCTATCATAAGTGAACGTTTGCCTTTTGTTCCTACTCTCTTTTTCTTAGCCACCAGGTCTGTAGCTTCTTGTCCTACTGTCGGCTCTGGTGCAGCTACAGCAGGTGCAGGGTTTGTTACTTTAATTTCGGGTGCACGCCCTCTACCTAATAAACCGCCCGCTACAATGTTAGATACTGCTCTAAACGGTGCAGTTACTGCATTTCTAACCTTTGTCCATAAACTCATATTGTATTCGTCTCCTATTCTAAGTTACTTATTATTAAATTAAAAAAGACCGCTGTTATAATTGCGGTTCACCCCTGTTGCTTTGTCTTTATTCAGTGAATTGATAGACTTTTCAGTGGGTGTTGTTCTGTCTGTATTAATTCGGAGTGCAGACACCCCTCTTTTCTTCGATGCTACTTCCCAACTTCTTGTACCACCAAAGACGGGTGCATCTGGTTTCTGGGCTTCTTGTGCTGCTGTTCTTTGCATGTCTGTCGCTCTAAGTTTTCCAGCTAAGCCCTCTACTTTAGGTAATTTAAACCAGCACATTTTTAGGGTTCTTCCTCCTTTCCACGCTCTTGTCTGGCTATACAGTTATCCAAACAATCAAAAACGTCCTGGACACCTTTTATATATCCAAGACGCATAGGTTCACTACAGTTCATTTCCTTTGAAAGAAGATAGGTAAGACCAAACTGTTTACGTAGATATGCAATAAGTTCGTAGCTTACATACGGTATGTCTGGGTCTCTATCTTCGTTATCAATTCCTAAGATAGTATTCAGTTGTAATGTCATGTTTGTGTTTTGTCCTACCTCCTTTAAAGGCTAATAGAATACTCTAATATATCTTTTATTATTCTTACTTTCGCTTGTGTGTCTCAATTAGCTTTTGTTATATATCTGTCTCAATTAAAAGAACAAATAAATAATTAAACAGATTATACCAATAATAGGTAATAGACTTAACAGTATACTTTCGATGAACATAGTTATATGAAATGCAATCATTACGACTGCTAAAAACACCGTAGCTATTGGCTGGAAAATATACGTCACAAGAAAGTTTTCTGATTTTTCGCTGTATTCCCTGTCGTTTCTGGTGTCCATAGCTTTATCCCCTTTTCTGCCAGACAATCAACATCACCTATGTCTTTTGCTCTAAGTATATATGCTACTCGTGCCTGTTGTAAAGCATCAAGTTCAGACAGCCCCTGCTTCTTAAACGCCTTAACTACTGTATCCCATGTCGCACTGTCTTCTAACATTTGCTTTGCTTTCTTTTCCCCTATACCAGGACAACCAGAATAATTGTCTGCTCTGTCTCCCATCAACGTTTGCATCAAGTGGAACATGTCCGCTTCAGCTTCCGTTGTGTTCGATATGGTACGGGTTAAAAAGTTATAAAACATACCAGGAATAGAACGGAAGTCTTTATCACCAGAAATAACTATACTGTGTCCCTCATTCTCTGGGGTTGTTGCTAATATGCTACATACATCATCGGCTTCTAAACGGGGTAGACACACCGTATCATAGTGCTCTATTACCCATTCTTTGACTGTGGTGTAACATATCGGCTTTCTTTTCCCCTCTCTGTTTTGCTTGTATGTATAGAGTATCTGTTTTCTGAAGTTTACATCGTGTGAAAAGCATACTTTGATTTTATACTCTCCTACATATTCTAACTTCAAGAGTACATCACTCACAATATCATACATTCTATCCTCAAAAGAGATAATTGCTTCAGCTGCATCGGCGTGTAGTGTCCACAAATCACCATACCAGTTGATAGGGACTTCAACGCTGGCACATGATTTGTAGACAAGAATATCACCATCAATGATAAGAAGCAGCGGTTGTTTGTTTTCTGTTGTCTGCTTCACCATAGTTTTTACCTCTCCGCTAAACCTGGAGTAGCAGATACAGTCGCTAAATCTTTATAAGTAGAGATAATTGCTTCTTCGTGCTGTTCAATAATCTTTTCAAACTCTACCATTCCTGCTATGTCTTTCTCCCTTTGTTCTTTAATCTCTGCATCTCTTTTCAATCTTTGAGCAGATATTAAATTGAGTACGGTATCAAACAATACTTTAGTTTCTTCTACGTTTTCAGCACAACTAAATAACCAACTGGAATATCTTTCGATAGTGTGTAAATCAGTGTACAGTTCTTTTCTGTCTTCAAAACTTTTGTCTTCATCAAGTAACATTTCTTTACATGTCTTCATTCTACTTATCCTCCAATGCTTTCTTAAATCTATTTAACTCTAATCTGTCTACGGACTTTCTTTGTAAGATATTAATAATTCCATTCGCTGCTTGTTTCATGGTATAAGAATCAGCAATCTCATAAAGTCGGTTCATTGCCTTTTCAAGGGTAAGACAAACCTGTTCTAATTCCTCTTTTTTCTCAAACTTTTTTATATGCTTCTCAAACATAAACCAACAAAAACCTTTCTTTCCCTTTCCCCCTACATTATTTCCATATATATAATCATCAAACTGAACACCTATATTAGGTTCACCACCATCTATAACAACAATAGTGCCAAGCATTCCCTCTTTTATGTATGAGTTATCAATTAAATCTTCGCTCCCTTTTGCACCAATAACTTCTACACGGTCTCCTACTTTAAAATCACTCATTTATATCTTCTCCTTTACTTCTTTTTTTCTCACTCTTTTTTATATTCTCCTCATACATAAACCAACAAAAACCGCTCTTTCCCTTTCCATTTGCAGCATGTCCTTGTATATAATTATCAAACTGCACCCCTATATTAAGTCCATCATCATCATCTATATCAATAATAGTGCCAAGCATTCCCTCTTTTATGTGTGGGTTAGCACTTAAATACTCCTTATGGACAATAACTTCTACACGGTCTCCTACTTTAAAATAGCTCATTTGTTATTCTCCTTTTCAATTACTAATTAATGACAATCACACCAATTTTTACCAACGATACCCTCTGTATCTAACTGGCATCTGAATTTAAAAAAAGAAGCCGTATCTCGCATTGCCTGCTGTGCTTCTTCTACTACTATGTCTGCTATTTCTTTTGTTCTGCACGCTATCTGTTGTTCATCGTGTACCCAAGCCATAAGTGCAAAGTCACCGTCCCACCCATGTCTTAGCCCACGTTTGATTAACCGCTCCTCTGTTAAGACAAGCCACTTCTTACAAACAATAGCACCAGCAGCCTGCAATAGTAAATTAAGAGCGGAGTGTTCAGCCCGTACAGCAAGATGTCTGCCGTCTAAGCCTTTCAGATATTTTCTTCTCCACTTAATTACTTTGCCATATCGTTCTTTAGCCACCAATACTCTATGGATAGCACGCCGTAGAGACTGGATAGCTGGTGTCTTCTTCAAAAACTTTTTCTTTATCTGCTTTCCCTCTGCTTCATCTCCCCCTACAATATCACCTATCTTTTTGTCCCCTGCTCCGTACTTTACATTCGACAAAGTTCGCTACTCCTTTGCCCGTTCTCTTATGAACTGCTATACATTACTGCATAGAATAGACTATCTCATTACTGGTGTTTTAAACCAGCAGTCACCGCTTCCACCTGCTTAGGTGTACTTCCTTTCGGAATAGTCGTTACACTTTTTAAATAGGCATACGCTGATAAAATAAATTGTTCTTTATCTTTTAACAGCCCAATAGCACGATTACAATTATGACAAAGTAAGCCACGTATCTGTCCTGTTCTATGGTCATGGTCTACAACAAGACAACCAGAATGATGTTCTGCCATAGCAAAGTTTTCTTTTTTACATATAGCACATTTAAAGCCCTGTTGTTCTGCCAGTGTTAGATATTCTTCTATCGTTATTCCATGTACTCGTACATAATAAGCATTCGTCACACCATAGTCTTTACAATAATCGCTACAGTATAGTTCAGACGGTGCTTTAGGAACAAACAACCTCTTACAAAACTTACATTCCTTTTCGTTGAAATGCTGTTGTGGATATTTAGTTGCTTTAGCCGTTTGTTGGCTCTTAGGTTTGTTTATACTCCTAATTACTTTGTCTCTGTATTCGTCTTTTGTCATGTATTCTCCTATTTAACTTAGCACGGTATTGTCCTATCTTTAGGAGTTTCACCGTTTTCAATGACTTTTAATTCCTCTATGTTGTTAAAGGAATGCATAAATAAATGTCTTTGCTTCATCTCGTTTATTGAGACCAGCTGCCTTTTGATTCAAGGTATGTATATCACCATTTACGACTACATCTGCATAGTGCCCATCATCATAAGGTGCAAGGTAATGAGCAAGACAACGGAGTTCAAGCCCACAAGCATCAATACCAGCCTGCCACCAACCATCTGGTACATGGAATAAACTACGACAATCTTTGCCATAAGGTGCTCCGTTGTGTGGGACTTGAGCAATATTAGGACTGGAATGTGTCGCTCTACCACTTACAGCACCACAAGGATTGACACGTCCATGAATTTTACCATCAGCCTGTACTGCTTTTAACCACGCCTGTTTGCCATCTGCTAATTGTCCTAAACGCTTTATAATCATCAGATATTCAGTTAGGGTCAAGGCAAGTTTCTGTACTTCTTCTGGTGCTTTCGGGTCGGTAGAAATAAACTGAAATGTCTCCTCGTCTACTTTTATCTTCCCGTCTTCACTCGTGACCTCTGGTGTGTAGTGATAATAGTTAGTCAATAGCCATAGTATCTGTTGTCGTGAGCCAGGGTTGAAGTCTTTATACCTTTGAATCGGTACGCCTTTTTTGTATCCAAGCCGTTTATTATCCCTTTTAGGTACAAACACTTTATCTGGAATTGGCGGTGCAATCTTCATGAGTTGACTGGATAGTACAGCTTCTCTTTTTCGTAGTTCTCGCTCTAATTCACGGGCTTTGTCTGTATCGAACGGGAAGCCATTGTCTTCTTGCTTTACCATCAACCATTGTATCTCATGCTCTAAGGTCATTGCGGTTTGACTATGATTTAAAGACAGTAGGTGTTCATACAATAGAGTAGTTACCTTGACGTCTTGCTTATTATAAGTGAGCATATCGTCATTGTACGTATCCCATGCATGTTCGGTCTCTTTCGCATATGTACCTTTTCTTTCACCAAGTCTATAGCCCCACGCTTCCAGGGTGTGTGAGCCAATACATTCGCCAGGCAATTCACCTTTTTTAAATAAACCAAAATCAGATGCTTTTAAGTCGGGGCACAAAAGACGGGACATAACAAGCGTATCAATTACCAGATGTCTTTGCTCCCGTGATACCCTGAACCAAGGATAAAGGATAGACAAGGCTTTAAGGTCAAACGCTATGATGTTATGTCCAACAATTTCTTCGCCTGTATCAAGTGCATGTTGTAGTCTTTTTACACCATCAATGCATTCAGCCTGTTTATAGCCTGTCATTTTCTCCCCATCATAGATAGAAAGACAATGCAGGGTAGACATCGTATCAAACAAGCCGTCTGTTTCTATATCAAAAATCAGCAATGTACTCTCCCTCCTCTGTATCTTCTTCAATAATGTCTTTTAGTTTTGGTGCTCCTATCAGATTATCTTTGTCTTTATCGTAGAATAGGTGTCCTGCAATTCCTGTCTCCCCTGTCCATCTGCATTTAAGGACACGGAGTTTGACAAGGTTCTTTGCTTTTCCCTCTGCTTGTTGGTTACGTTCTAAGCCAATAACAGTGTCGGCTAACTGTCCAATAGCACCAGAACCACGAAGCTGGGAAAGTGATGTTGTACCACCCTCTTCAAAAGGTGTGCTTTCTCTACCTGTTGCCCGTCTAAGATGTGAGATAATCAACAATCCTACACCAGTTTCTTCAGCCAATGAACGAAGTTGTGTCATGAGCATGTCAATCATCTTACGCTCGTTATCACCAGACAATCCAGATATTGCAATGGATATATGGTCTAATATAATAAAATCACATTCCTCTGCTATTGCCATGTACCGTATTTTATTCATCAGATTATCGCCATCTAATGAACCAAAATGTTCGTACATCACATAACGTCCTGTACCCAATGTCTCATCAAACGCTTTCTGATAGGCTTTTTCCTCTATTGCGTGCCTGTCCATATATAAGCGTTTCCCTACATGTACAGACATCAAGCCACGTGCTGTCCGTTTTACGTTTTCTTCCAGCATGAGCATACCTATTTTCAGCTTTTTCTTTACACCAAAATCATAAGCAATTTGACGTATAAAGGTAGATTTGCCCACACCAGTACCAGCAGTTAAGACAACCAATTCACCTTTTCTAAAGCCATGTATCATGTTATTTATCGGAATATCAGACCAGGGCAAATCGTATCCTGTTTCTATTTCTTCCTCCGACACACGCTCCCATAAGTCTTTACCGTTTACAATCCCATCTGGTGTATACTCTTTAGCATTCCAGATAGCATCAATGACCGCATCAGCCTTACCCGCTAACAAACAGTCATTCGGGTCTTTGAGCGGTAAATTACCTATAAAGAGTTTGTGGGGTTTCAATAGTCCCTCTATGTCTTTAATTCCCTGTCTTCCTGCTTCGTCCATATCAAAGAAGACAACAACCTTATCAAAGGAATCAAGCCATTCTGCCTGTGCTTTAAATACTTTTCTGGCTGATGTAACACCATTAGGAACAGACACAACGGGATACTTATTCCCATTGATTTGTGAGACGGTTAAACAATCAATTTCACCCTCTGTAATAATGAGCATTTTTCTATGTCCATTTGCCCACAGGTGTTGTCCAAAGAAGCGGTTAGAGAAAGAATTGCCAAGTGTGTAAAATTCCTTATTTTTCTGTCTTACCTTTTGTCCGATTAGCTGTTTATCATCGCCATAGTAAGAAGCAACCTGTACCAGTTCCCCTCTTACCCGTGTCTTAAAGTAGCCATATTTTCTGCATGTCTCTTGTTTAATACCACGGGCTTTAAGGCTTTCTATAAACATGTCGCTTTCTTTAATTGTGTTTTTCGGCTGTGCTGGTCTGTCTTCATCTTTAGCTGTAAACATCGTTTCTCTGCCCTCTGCTCGATACTGTTTGCAAGAAAAGCAATAGGTATGTCCATCGCTATAAAGGGACATTGCATCAGACGAGCCACAATCTGGACAAGGTAAATGTTCTTTTTCAAGTGTATTTTCTTCTTCTTGTTGCATTGATTCTTTCTTCTCCTCCTTTCTTCTTCTTCTTTGATTAGTTAGTAGATGTCGTAGGTCAATACACCTGCTGATTTAGGATATTTCTTTCTCAATTTATCCAGCAAACGGACTACCGCTACTTTCTGGGCATCGGTACGTTCATGGTCTTTGTCTACGTCTACAACAATAAAAATAGACACTTCATTTGACGGCAATCTTCGTCCTCCGATAGTGTCTTCTTCTCTGCCTTTATCTATTTTGCCATCACGGTGAATAAGGTAATGAAATTCTACATCAAATTCCCCCTCACGTCTCGCTTCACAAAACATATCTTCAAAGCTTTTATCGTTCTCGTTCCTATTGATAACGGAGAAGAACAAAGTTTCTTTTCTTTTTTTAAATTGTACTTTCGGCACGCATATCTCACTTCCTTTCTCGTAGATAAATATCTTTCGCTTTCAGCTTTTTCTTTGTCTGCTTTCGTTCCCGTAGCCATGAATCTGGTATGAGTTTTGTAGCATACTTAAAACCATTTTTCTCACACCACATAGCATAGGTAGTTTTGCTTGTCTTACTTATCTTTGTACCAGCATTAGAGAAGACAAACCGTATATCAAGGTCGGGGTGCTGTTCTTTAATTGCCAGATGTTTTTTACGGTCTGCCACATCAAAGATACCTTTTGCTTCAATGATAATACCGTTACTAAGTACAAAGTCTGGAAGATAGCGGTGTTTAGTAGCTGGTAGAGTATAGTCTACGTAGTGTTTCTCATAGCTATACTCAATCCCTGCTATCTCTAATTCCTTAACTATTTCTTCTTCCAGCCCTGACCTGTACTCTTTATTTATCGGTTTGCTCCAGCCCCCACGTCTGTTATACCAACGCAATATTAAAATTCCTCATCGTCGCTGTCTTCGTCACCCTCCACAAATTCAAGCATATCATCATCTTCGTCTTCGGTGTCTTTTAATCGGGTGTCTTCTTTACTGTTATAGCCTGTTTCATCAACTTCAAAGCCTAAGCCCTCCGCTGTGTTACCACCAAACGGGATATATTTTAATACCTGTACACCACGAAGATATAAAGCCATTCCATTAACGTTATTATTCATCCAGTATGGTGCTGCTGCATATGCAATTTTAACGATTGACCCATTACCTAAGTCTTCTGCTTTAATCGGGTTATTATGAGCGTCTACAACCAGAATAGTACGCTTCTTAATCTCCCCTGTCTTCGATTTCATTTCTGTCTTTGCTTTAAATTTGAATACAACGCTACCATCTTTCATGATGTGCTTACCATATGACGGTTCTTTGCTCCACTTTTTACCTGCCCTCAAATCAAAGCTGTCTTTCGCATCTTCAAGTGCTGTAAGTAATTTGTCTTCAAAGGCTTTTGAATCTTTTTCACTCATTTTAATCTGAATAGAATAGCCTACTTCATTGCCCTCATACATTTCGGGTTTGCGGAGGAATGCATAGTAACATTCTCCTTTCGGTGTAACGCCGTTAATAAATTGTCTATCTTTTTTCGTGTTTGCCATGATTATGGTCTCCTTTTCTAATTAATATTAATATACTTAAATCATACACTTACTGCTATTTCTGCTGCGGTTACGAGAATACCTTTTACTAATTCTTCCCCACCGTATAGGGTTTTAAATTCCCTGGACAAATTGACAACAGGAACGATTAACTGTACATCTTTTCCAGCATTAAAGAGTTTCGGTACAATCAATACTCCTCTATTCGTGCCAGCTAAATCTGCTTCTAAGTACAGGGCTTTTCCAGGCGGTATGTCTACTGTACCAAAATCTAAGACACCCCAGCCATCAACCGTTGTCGTGCCATATAAACTAAATGTCAAGTTTTTAGTAGAATCAACTTTAGCTTTTCCACGTTTCATTAATAATGTTAATGGTTCAACTGTCTTCTTTGTCGTTCTCCGTTTCTTAACTACTTCTTCTACTTTGCTTGTTTTTACTGCTACCATATTGTTTTACACCTCCTTTCTGTTTATTCCACTTCTAACGTATCATCTCTTAAAGTAGAGACAAGCCAGCTTGCATACTGTTCTATCTTCTCTGCTTCTTTCACTCTATCGTCTTTATATCCCATTCGTAGAGCGTATTTAATAATGTTCCCATGTAAAAAGCCTATAAACTGTTCATGTGTTAGTAGTTCATGCATCAGTTCTATAGGCTGTTTACTTGCTTTTTTATAATGTTCTGCATCTGTCGCATATCCACTCATGTTTTGTTTCTTTTACCTCCGTTTTCTTTTCTAAGTTTTAATGTACAATCTTTGCATACTCTGCTTCCCTCTAATTTATATGAGCCATAAGCCTTAATCTTATTCCATCTCCATCTCCTTTCATATTTATTTTTCATCGGCTTATGACATACCATACAAGTAATGGTGTCTTGTTCTGCTTCTCTATCATAAAAAGAAATAGAACAATCAAAACAACAAAAATTTGATGTTTTCTCCCATTCCTTAAACGGGTGAAAGACAGCACCACACTCTAAACATGTTTTTGTTACATCTTTATTTAGTAGATGTTCATGGTACACACTAAATGTTTCTTTATCATCAAACATGTTTCTAACACTCCCTTTCTTTCTCTCGCTTGTGTGTCTCAATTAATTTTCAGCCTAAGGAAGACAGCCCAGACATAGTACATTAAGACAAAGGATATGATATATATAAATTAATAACTATAAGATTCTATACTATTTATTACTTTTAGAAAGAACAATAAAGAATACATAATATAATGCTACTTCTATTAGACTTCTATAGTTCTAATAATATTCTTTTATCTCCCTTTCTCTCGCTTGTGTGTCTCAATTAATTTATGTCCTATTTTTAGACCACAAATCAGACAAAAAAAAAGAATAGGTAGATAGAAGACACAGGTCAACTACCTACCTACTCTATACTTAATATTAATACGTTTAATGGAATATGTACAGACTGTCTAACACTTGATTGAGGTCTAACTTTCCTTTAGCAGGAGGTTTAGGCGTATTTTTTCTTACTTCTTCCCCCACTAACACTTGACAAACATCATCTCTAAAATCAGTTAAGACATCATGTTTCGTATACATCTCTACAAAGGTCTCCCGTACTGTATGAAACAATTTATCTGCTTGTGACGGGCTTGTTGCATAGCTGTCATGTATCATAGAGAAGTGGTTTATCCCTTGTGTCTTACATCTGTTTATTGTCCACTGTAAGTGTGAAGCGTCCATAGAGTGAATAAAGTTCGGTGCAATCCCTTGTGTCTGTCTTCTTTTGTCTACATTTCCAGTGAGGTGTGGAATGTACCAGCGTTTCTCTGTATTCATAAATCTCATTCGGAATATATCCATATTCATTTCCAAATAAGTTTGTTGTACAGGCAATCCCATAGGCGTTGTCCATGTCACAGGTGAACCGCTATTTCCCACAATCGTAGCTATTTCTTGTAAATACTTCATAGCTTCTACGGCTTTAACAACTACATCAGACACACCTTGCCATATTAATTTAGCCATATACGAAGCCAGTGCAATTTGAGAAGCTGTAAACATTTCACCCTTTCCATCTTCGATAGCAGGGTGTAGAATGTCGCTTAATATCTGTTCTCTAAAGCCATACTGTTTACTTCCATAGGCAAGTGTCATCACGGAGCGTTTTGTTACTTTTCTATCTACGCCGTATGCTAACCATTGTCTTGCCATAGATTTAGTGCCGTATTTAAGGTACTGTCCTTTCCCGTCTTTTCGTGGCTGGTAACTATCACTGTCTCCGTTTATAGAATCGTAGTTAAGGTATTCGTTTACTTTAGAAGCTACTACTCCATATACATCTTGTGGCTTGTCTGCTGGAATAAGATTGACTGCTTTTCCACCTATTTCATCAAGCAACGCAGCGGAAAAGTGTTGTAAGCCAGAGCATGTACCATCAAAAGCGACTGGCACTCCACACTCCCAGCCTACACTTGAATTATTATGCATAGCTTTGTATTTTATAAGTTCATCATAGGCAAAGCACCACCCTAAAAATTGAAATGGACAATCACAATCTGTCCAAAATTCCATGTCTACTCCCAGTGGACACTTCGCCACGGAAAGTATCTTGTCTTCATTGTCTTTTACCCACTGTATCTGGTCTGTAAAGCTTATTTTATCGTTACCAAAAAATTCACAACCAGCTATTTTAAACCAGTATTCTGCTTTTTCGTCTGTTGCTGGTGGTGTGTCTTGCATTAAAATCAGCCCTTTTGTTAAATCATCACCTTGAAAAGAGAAGACGGGTATAGGATAGATACGTCCTCTAAAGTCCATGTTACACGGAAAGTAGATACGTTCATATTTCTTGTATTTCCGTGCTGTTCTTACTATTGCCAGTGCTCGCAAGTAGTGAGATTTACGGCGTTGTTCTTTCTTTAACCGTAGAATCATTTTAAGCTTGTGTGTCTTTAATTCATCTTTTGTGTAGTCCCCCTCTAATTTCGGAATTTCAGGTAACGGGTTTATATCAGGTATTCCAGCAATTTGTAAGCCACGTTCAAATATTGTATCTACGACTTCTAATACTTTTGTGTCTATTTTCCACGGTGTAGACTGTACCGCATTTACAGCAGACAACACATCGGTCAAATCTGCTTCGTTTAACTTTGCCATATAGCTTGAATGAAATGTGCTGGGCAAATCTTTTAATCGTAGTAGTTTATGGTGTGGTCTTAATTCACCATAATAGCCACCATCATAATATGACGTCCAATCTTCGGGTTTAACTATCATCGGAGCGGAACGGAAAACATTATTGAGTAAGATATTTTCGTTCTTGTTCCATATGTCTACCAATCTTTGAGTAGGTATGACACGGGTTATTTCGTGTTTTGTTCGTTCTTGTTTAATAGAAAAGCATTCAAATAAACCTGTTGCCTGTATTAATAATTCGATAAGCTTTCCACCTAATAAAAGTTTTTCAGGTAAAGAGAATGTGGGCATTTGACCTATTAATTCACCAGCTACTTCTTTTAGTGCTTTATTAAACAGATAGTATTCTTTGTAGTATGTGCTTACCCGTTGTTTTAGCCCTGTCTCTGCTGATTTTTTATTGCTTGTATCTTGATTAAAAAACCATTGAGCCTGTGCTTCTCTTTCTATGGTTGTGCCTAATATCCCACTCATTGTATTTAATTGTATTTTTCTATCGGAAAAGACTACATTTATACAAACGCTAATGGTAGAAAGACAAAGCAGGGATACTAAGTCTTTCTTATCTGCATAGACTTCTCTTTCTAACCTTTGCAACATAGGACGATATTTAGGTTGTACCCCTCTTTTTGGTGCTAATTCGGTGTTGACAAATTCTTCTACGGTGCTAAAGAATAAATCAAAGCCATAGTTCACCAGCTTTTGACCTATCCGTGTGCTTGTGGTCTTTCCGTCCCGTCTTGCTTCTTCCATGACGGCTAAGCATTTGTCACGGGCTTCCTGTTTTAATTCCTGTTCTAATTGTAGTTCTTGTTCCATCAGTAGGTCTGTCATACTAATTTCCTCCTAATCTTTTACTAACTGTTTTCTAATCAACCGGAGCAGAAAAAAGAGCAGACAAAGGGTTTAGTTTTATCTGCTCGTTTCTATGCTGGTGTTGTTCTATTGTTTTATAGTAGATAGTTCAGGCGTTCTGGAACTTCCAACATACCGCATGCTGTTTGATAGACGTTCTTTACTTCCGGTATCAAACAAGAGTGGAGTTCTGCTTCTTTTGCCATCTCTTGCCAGTCTATAAAACAGACAAGGGTTTCAAACTTCTTTTTTCCTAACTTCTTTTTCCACATTGCTTTTAAGTACGTTTCCCACCCGCTGTATAGGATATTTAGCTTTAGTTCCCCATTAAAGATAGCGGGTAGCACTTTATAAAGCAGTGTCCTTTCATCGACTGCTTTTGCTATATTCAGGAATGCCCCGTATGTATAAGCTTCATCAGGGTTTAAGCTATCAAGGACTTGTGCCAGCTGTGGTGTAAAGACAATGGCAAAAGTACCGTTGGCTAATTTAACTATGTAGTTCTTTCCGTCTGTTTCAATCATGATTTTTGTTTCCTCCCACTATTTGTGACAACTATATTAATATTAATAAATATCTTACCCATTACCAGCATACTGGACATAATGAATACAGTATCTGCCCTGTCTTCCTGTCTTCTAAATACAAGCAACCGCCTGATTCGATAACATAATACGTACCTTTTCTTGGTCTGTTTTTTAGTTTCTTAGCTGTTCGTCTGTATAACTTGATAAGGTCGGGTGTGTCTTGTCTGCTATGAATACTTGCTTGTTGTTTGTTTCTTGTGTGTCCGTCTTCGTTAATGATTTGATATAAGACATAGGTAATTGTAGTCATGGTGTTTGTTCTCCTTTTTCTTGTAATAAAAAAAGAGTGCATACAGTTTTTATTGCTTGCATGCACTCTTTCTTGTATTTGATTCTTATTTGTTTATTCTTCTACAGTACGGTTATATAGTGTGCCGTCTGAATAAAACCATATATCACAAGTATTAAATAGTTCTTCTAAGTAGCGGTCACTCTCCTGTTGTTCTTTAATATCTTTTAGTTTTTCAAAGATATAATCAGCTATCATACCAACTACTTCATTCAATAGGGATTGTACTGTTTCTGCTAATTCTTTTGTACCATTGTTGCTATATTCTTCGTGGTTATTTTTGCATTTATATTCTACTTTTCTTTCTGCATTGAAGATTTTAAAGTCATAGTCGATTAATAGGTTAGGATAGTTTTCGTCTTTAAGGATATATAATACTTGCTTTTCGTTTTCTTCCCCCTGTTTTGAGTAGTAGAGTAAAGCGTGTGTGATGTCTATTCCTGTATTGTTATATGTCCTAAACCATACACCAGCTTTTATAGTATTATCTATTCTATATTTAATTGAATCTTCATAAATAGCTATACCTGTTTTGTCTTCCCAATAAGCGGATAGTGTGCAAAAATCAGCATGGAAAGTGGCTTTACTCCAATAGGCTGTTTGAAAGTGTCTATTCCTTGCCAATGCTAACTGCTTTCCTTTATTGTCTAATTCGTTATATCTAAAAATGTTAGTTACTATTGTTTTCATAATTATTTCCTCACTTTTATCTAATTTCTCTTAATTCATCAAGTACATCGTTGAATAAATTATCTACTTTCTGCCATTCTCTTGTGCATAGCTTGTGTGTCTTTTGTGCATTTTCATCTTCCCATGCATAACCAAAACAGTCACAAAAATCATACAGCGTGCCAGGGTCTTCAGTGGTAAGACAAGCCAGCACATCATAATATGTTGGTGCTTTTCCTAAATCTGTATTTATGTAACTTTGCCCAAAATGCACGGTCATTTGCTTACCTTTTCGCTTGATAATTACTTTGTATACATCCCGCATTTTTTCATCACCATAAAAATGGTAGTCGTATTTCTCGTATTCAATCTTGATTTTAGTGCCTGTCTTCTGCATAAATGCAAGGGCTTGGTTTTCATAAGCTGTTGTCATGTTTGTATACCTCACTTTTGTTGCTAATAAAAGACGGGCAAGTTTTTTCTTACCCGTCTCTACTAATATTATTTTTTTTTTTATAGTTTTTTTCCGTAGTTTGTAAACGTCTTTTCTTTTAATGATTCAATGATACTTTCAGTGCTGATTGAATCAAAAAACATATTAGATAATTTAGTTAGTAATTCTTCACAGAGATAGTTTTTTACCATATCAACAAAAGACTCAATGTCTTCTGCTTCATCAAGGGCTTCCATTTCTGTATCTTCATCAAAAAATAATTCTTCATTTGTGTTTTCAAACTTGCATGATACGGCATACCATGAACTATGGTCATAGTCTCTCTCTATGGTAAATTTGTAGTAATTTGTTACAAAATTAAAGTATTCGTTTTCTTTTATGTAATTTATTACTCCCTTGCTTTGTGGGAAAAGTTTCTCTGCTAACTCTAATGTTTTAATAACATCTATATCGTCACTGGTAAAAGACACACCCGTACCAGGTGCACCACTGATGTCATAGAGTATATTATCTATCTTAACAGTAAAGCCTGCTTTATTTTTCCAAGCTTCGATAGCTTTCAGAAGTAAAGGCTTAAAATACGCGGCTGTTGCTCTTTGTATTCTTTTGCTTCTTTCTTGACTAATTGCATATTCTTGTGCTTCTTTGCTTAATTCTTCCCACTTATATGTACCTGCTGTTTGTGTTTGTTTCATGATAAATTACCCCACTTTTTCTGTAATAATAAAAGACGGGATAAGTTGTAATATTCTTACCCCGTCTATTTCTTCTCTGGTTTATTTAGTCTGCATTCTTCATTTTTGTTAAATCATTGTCCCGTCTTCGGTAAATTCATAGCCGTTTGTTTCCAGTTTTTCTGCTATGGTGTCAGGGTCTGTCATATATTCTCTGGCGGCTTGCAATCTTCCGTAAATACCTTGGCATATCATATCCTTGATTTCGTTTATGATTTGGCTGATTTTTTCGGCTACTTGGCTCCCTCTGTCGGAATAAAATTTATCCCAATACTCGCAAGACACGGTACTTTTGTTTATGCGGTAGTAGGTGTCACGGGATATGATAAATCTGTAATTGTTTAAGACATACCAGTATTCGGGCTGTTTTTCGATGTCTTTTATTCTTTTTCGTTCTCTTCTACCTTGGGCTGTGTAGTAGTGGAAGAGTTGTTCTATGTCTATGTATTCGTCAACGCGTGTGGTAAAAGACAATCCGGCTTCTTGGGGCTTGCCGAGGATATAGACGATGTCGTACTTGTCGATGGGTATGCCTGTGTCTTCTTCCCAATTAATGGCTTCTTCGTTGGTGATTGTTCGCAAATAGTCGGGTTTGTATTCTTTCATTAAGCGTTTACGTTCGGCTTGAATAGCGGTTTCTTGGGCTTGGGTGCTCAGTTCGTCAAAGGTATAGAGTGTTTCTTTTTTTGTGATTGTTCGCATGGTGTTTTTCTCCTTTTGTTTTAAATATTTTCTGTTTCAAAATTTCTACTATTAACGAGGGCTTTTCCTACGTATTTTTTATACGGTACAAAGCTTTCTATACCTGCATATTCTCTTAAAAAATAGGTGATATGCTTTCTTGTTGTCATGCTATGCAACTCATCAATATAGAATTGCTTGGTGTCCTCATTATAAAAAGCCACCAATGTATGATAGCTTTTTAAATAGGTAATTTTACCTGCATGAAGCACTTCACACGCCCCGTATGGACAATATTTTAATTTACGGTAGGCGTCGACATCTATACGGCTAACTTGGTTATGAATTACTATATGTAATGCTGTTTTAATATCTTTATTCATGGTTAATTTCCTCCCGATACTTGCTAATAAAATAAGCCCTTATGCTTGATATAAGACATAGGGGCTTGATAACTTGATAATATTTACTTGATAATACTTGATATTTACTTGATTTTTTTCTTGCTTGTCGTTAGTGACTATTCCTATCATGATTTTTTTTGTCATGATTCAAAATTTTTTTGTTAGCAGTAGTTATTTTCTACTCTGTTACATTAATCATGAGTAACTTTTAGTGTGCGTTTGACGTCCCCACACTGACGGTTATGGCAAGCAGATTATTAACTGTCACTTAATAATAAAGACCTTGCCATTCTATTATGTAGCGTGGTATAATTTAATTGCGGTAGACTGTATCACGCCTTATAAATAGTTGTCTATTAAATTTTCAAAGAACAATTAGAATGGAATGTTGTTTTTGTTCTGCTTCATTTCCGTTCTGAGTACATGTTACAACATGTTGTAACATTTGTAAAATAGATGAATTTTATAAGGCGGTATAGTCTTATTTTATATGAGGAAAAAGCCTATGAATACTGAAAAAACAAGTAAAACAGATAGGATTGCTTTACGGATTGGCAAGCAATTAAAAGAAAAAATTCAGGCAATATGTATAAAAAATAATAGCAATCTATCCCAATTAGTTACATCACTATTGATTCAATATATTAACGATAATGATATTAATAATAATGAAGTAATGGTAAAGATTCCAATGGATAAAATAGCCCACGCCCGTATCAATCTATACGCCCTGGAGCATGAGACAACGGTTGAGGACTTAATGTTATTTTCTACACTGGAAACAATCAAAGAAGATAATGATGTTAGGTACTGATATTATTACTTTTAATCATTGATATTATTGATATTATTAGTTTTGTGTAATTACAGATTAATTTTTATTATTTTTAATTTAGTTATGCATATAAATCATACTACTATAACAATAACTCATACGATAACTCTCGATACGGTTTACACGCCACCGTGTGTACCATAAATAACAGATGATATATTAGAATTACATTAAATATTTATTAATTAGAGAATCATGCTACTACATATGGTAGCATGTTTTTTCTTTTTTATTAGGTTTCACCGTGCTATAATGACTAATAATATAATATATTACATATTGTGCCTTGACCCTTATAATCATTTTCTCTGTTTTTTATTTTTGCTTTATCATATATCGGTCTTTTTTCGTTCGATTTTGTCGGGGATACGGGGGAAAAAATTAAATGAAATATATTTAAATGGGACTTCATAAAATTTTTTG
>OBLF01000430.1_pt1 | contig 46523 bp, 38 predicted proteins | sample 1519231 | NCBI WGS metagenome assembly OBLF01 (sample SAMEA2602895, study PRJEB22501) | metagenome | reverse complement strand
TAGAGCTGCTTGGCATAGAACAAAGACCTTCATCTACCTGGGCTCGACATAGTTTCGCTACCAATCTGAATAATTCTGGTATAGTACCATACAAATATATTAGTGACAGTATGGGGCATAGTGGAAATGGAGATATAACATCTAACTATATTGGTGCCTATCCTTTGGATAAGATGTTGGAATATAATTGGTACCTTTTGAACGAAGAGAGACAAAACAAAGCTACTGATAAGCAAATGGTCTTGGAACTATTGAAAAAAATGAGTGAAAAGGACCGAAAAGAATTGTTCGCGTCTTTGTAATGAATGCGTTGACTTGAAAAATATGCCACAGGTGGCATGTTTTTCAAATTACACGTCTTGTTTTAAAATAAATACTGTATCTTTGCCATTGAAAAAAGTGCCCCATGGGGCAAAAACTTAAAATATGAGAGCAACAATTCCCAGAGACGTCTATTTGAAGCAGCTGATTGACGGACGAGAAAATGGTTTTATTAAAGTAATCACAGGTATGAGAAGGTGTGGCAAGTCCACACTTTTACAAGTTCTTTTTCGTGATTATTTGTTGAAACAGAACATACCTGCTGATCACATTATCTCTATTGCTTTGGATGACCGCATCAATTAAAAGCTAAGAAATCCTGACGTTTTGTTGGCATATATCCGCCAGCAAGTCAGGAATAACCAGTTGTATTTTATACTTATGGATGAAATACAGATGGTAGATGAATTTATGGATGTTCTAAACAGCTTGTTGCATATTGAAAATGTGGATGTATATGTAACAGGTAGCAATTCTCATTTCCTCTCTAATGACATCGTAACAGAGTTTCGGGACAGAAGCGATGAAATACACATGTATCCATTCTCTTTCTCTGAGTATTATGCAGCCGTAGGTGGGGATAAGCAAGGGGCATGGAAAGACTATTATACATACGGCGGGTTACCTCACGTATTGACTTTAGTAGGTGATAAGAAGAAAAGCGACTACCTTTATAATGTTTATCGCAAAACATACTTGACGGATATAAAAGAACGGCATGAAATTAAGGAACATGAGTTTCAGGAATTGGCAAAGATGCTGTCTTCTTTTATAGGTTCATCTTGCAATCCGAACAAATTGACTAACACCTTTAAGAGTAAAGTGAATGTTGATTTGTCCTATCCCACAGTAGTAAAGTACATTTCCTATCTAAAAGACTCCTTTCTGATAGAAGAAGCAGAACGTTATGACATCAAGGGACGTAAATACATTGGATCCTTGTCCAAATACTATTTTTGCGATTTAGGAGTAAGAAATTCCATTTTGAATTTCCGTCAACAAGAAGAAAATCATATTATGGAGAATGTTCTCTATAATGAGTTGCGAATGAGAGGTTATAATGTAGACGTTGGTATTGTAGATGTTAAGCGGAAAATTGATGGGAAAAGCATTCGCAAGCAATATGAGGTTGATTTTGTGGTGAATGAGGGAAGCGATAGATACTATATCCAGTCTGCATTTGCCATGCCCAATATTGAAAAAGAACAGCAGGAGAAGACTTCATTTTCACTCATCAAAGATTCCTTCAAGAAGATGATCGTCGTAAAAGATGATATTAAGCCTAAACGGGACGAACAAGGAATCGTAACCATAGGCTTGCTCGATTTTCTGTTGAATAAGGATAGCTTAAAACTATAACTTGATTATAGGAGCAGAACATAAAGGAGATTTGCAGATATGGTACCAAGCCAACAAGGTAACAGCAGACCGCATCATCAATGACCTGAAGAAGCAGTCGTTTGAAGCGGTAATGCACCTCTATGCCTATACTGCCAAATCATTGAAACTGGAACATATTGTGAGCCAGAGGGACTTCCCCATTCTGTTTTCCAACAATTACACGAGAGTTGGTGACACCATTGTAACAGCGATAGTATTTCTGTTCAGTGAAGGAAACATGAGTTTTATTCGTCTAAACAGGATAAAGAACACATTAAAATACTGGCTTGTCGGTGGCAACCTGTACGAAACGCTTGTCTCAAAAATCATCGTCAAGACTGATGAAGCCCGTGAACGATTAGCGAAGAACGCCTATTCCGATTTACAGCAGCAATTGGTTGAGACCAGCGTCCAAAATGGAATCAAGAAACAGCATGATTGGGACAAATTCTTTGGTGTTGAAATTTCGGAAGATGACGAAGATGGCGCAGTAACAGAAAGAAAAGTTAAACAAATCCCAGCCGAACTTCAAACGGAAGCAGCCCGACTGATTCTTGACAAAGCAATTTCGTTGGGGTTATGTGATAATGAATATCACTGGCAAAAGACAAACTCCCTGTTGGCCTATTTCGCTGATTGTGCCTGTGAACATTTGAAACTATCCAAAGCGGAGCAGGACGGCAAGAAGAAAACATATTGGAAGCCTTTTGAAACCCTATTCGGTGTATCCGGGCTGGCCAATTACAAGAACACCTATATCAACAAGACGGGCAAGCTGCCCACAGACCATGAAATTGTGGAATCTATATTCCGCTAAAGGAAGAAACCCATAGCCCGTGTAAGTCAGCCTTGCATGGGCTTTTTCATTCATTCCTCTTACTATACAAGCATTCCGTTCCATAGGAGGAAATGCGCCCATACCCATATAGTTACCATGTGGTACCTATATGGGCATAATGCCATGTAATTCCATGATACTTTTGCAGCAAACTTTTAAAACCAAGAGACATGCAAGGAAATTTCATCATGCTGCAAAAGGAAGACCTCAAGGAGGCCATTGCAGAAGTATTAGAGACAATGGTAGGCAAGAATCTGCTGAAGGAATCCACTCCGGCAGAATCTACCAAGTATTACACCCGCGACGAGCTGTGCGCCCGTTTGCACATCACCTATACCACATTGTGGCGCATGGAGAAGCGTGGCGACATCCATGTCCATAAGATTGGCAGACACAACCTGTATTCTAAGCAGGAAGTGGATGCACTGATAGCAAATGGACTTTCTTCTGATTCTGTAAGCAGGTAGTATGGCTATGGCAGAACTTAGTAAGAACATCCCCAAACCGCCAGAGGTGGATTACATTCTGTCCTCCTTTCGTGAGTTGCAGGAACAGGATGCCATTGATGCGGGTGGCTTTCATGTGGCATCCATGAACGACTGCTTGAAGGCGGCCAAATCTTTGCCGCCTCTTGTGGTTCTCTATCCGAACATTGTCCTCGAAGGTGATCTTTGCATCATCTTCGGACAATCAGGCATCGGTAAAACCATCTTCGCCATGCAGGTGGCAAGGGATATTGCCGCACAGGGGAAGCGTGTGCTCTATGCCGACTTTGAGATGACGCTTCGTCAGCTGGCCCTGCGGTACGAGGTTCCGAACTTCCCTCCTACCTTCTTCCGTGCGGAGATGGACAGGGATAATCTCATTGATGATGTATTGAAGGGAATAGAAAAGGCAGCCGTGGCGAATCTTGCGGAAGTGGTGTTCATTGACAATATCACCGCCCTCAGCCAGTCACTCGACAAAAGCTCCGATGCTGGCTCGCTCATGGCTTCGCTGAACGCCTTGAAACGGAAATACAACTGGACGCTGGTCGTCCTCAACCATGTGCCCAAGATGTTCTCCGGTTCTGTCCCTCTTTCACTGTCGGCCATACAGGGCTCTGCCAAACTCAACCAGTTGATAGACGATGCCGTGGGACTGGGACAGTCAAGCCGTGACAAGTCGCTGGTCTATGTGAAGCAGTGCAAGTGGCGCAACGGCGAAGTTGTGCTCGATGCCGACAATGTGGCTCTGTATGAGCGGGCCAAGAACAAGGACGGCAATCTTTACTTTACCTTTCGTGGCTATGACACGGAGACCGCCCATCTGGAAACAACAGATACCAGCGGGCGTGAGGAACTGAAATCAAGGGTCAGGGAATTGTCCTCGCAGGGCATGAAGCAGCAGGACATAGCCAAGGAATGCGGTATCACCCAGAGCAAGGTTTCAAGGCTTCTGAACAGTTGATTATTCACTTTATGCAGTTTATGCAATATGCATAAACTGCATAAAACGCATGGCAAAAATGGAAAATCAGGACTTGAAGAGAATATCGGCGACCAAGGCTGCGCCCAATGATCGGATGTTGATAGAGATACCCCAACAGGATATAGGATGCCATTATTCTTCTCTTACGGATTATCTGGATAAGGCAACTGGTTATGATTCCAAGATATTATCGGCTATTGATAGTTTAATTATGAGATTTCATCTGGGAGCCGTTACCAAACTTGTGAACGGACACTATGGCACAGTGCTGCCTCGGATTAACCGGAATAACAAGGTCGTAGGAGGAAGTGTGCTGTACTTTAATACGGACAGTGGGGCAATCCTGCAAAGAGAGCCCTTGGTGGAACATCTTTATAGCTGGTACTGCTTCGACTATTGCACGGATGATGAGGTCTTCTTTGGTGAGCATCTGATTTCCAATAAACCCATAGCCATTGTGCAGGAGGAAAAGACGGCCTTGCTGGGTACACTGGCGGAACCGTCCGTTGACTGGCTGGCGATTGGTGAAGGCTGCAATCTCACCAAAGGCATGATGAGTAAACTGGCTGGCAAGAGAGCGGTACTTTTCCCTGATGATATGAGTAGTGATTATTGGTCGGAGCAGTTTGGCAAACAATTCAAGGTGGATTGTGGCTTTGTCCATCGGGACATTAACCGATACCTTATCGATACAATAAGAGGTCGTGGCAGTCCTTGAACTCGGGGGGGGAATGAACAGGGCTCTGCCCTTGTTATAGCCCACTATAACTACCCGCTGCGCTTTCGTAGTTGTGGGCCCAAGGCCAGCCTTGGAGAACCGGCGGGGATGACTCTCCCCCTGCACCCTCCACTCGGTGGCATCTGCCCCCAAGACCCCTGACCAAAGAGTGACCCTCTCTCTGGACTCTCCGCTTAGGGAGTTCCCTAAGAACCCTATGAAAAGAAGGACCAACAATCATTTAATTCGTTATTATTATGGCACAAATGACATTGGTACACATCAAGCCCTGCAACATCGGGCAGAGTGAGGCACACAACCAACGGACAAAGGCCTATCTCGACCATGTCAATGCCGAGAAGCTTTATATCAGGAAAGACCTGACACCTGAGAACCAATCGTGGGCATCAGAACTACAAGGCGATATGCCCTTGCAGCAGTATTATGATGCCATTGGCAGGCTAGTCAAGGAAAAGACAGGCAGGGCTATGCAAACCAAGGAGCGGGAACGGGTAAACAAGAAAACAGGCAAGGTGACGAAGATTGCCGGTTGTACTCCCTTGCGTGAGGGTGTGGTAGTCTGCAAGGCTGACACCACCATGGAGCAGTTGCGTCATTTCGCCGACCTTTGCCGACAGTGTTTCGGCATTACAGTCATACAAATCCATATTCATCGTGACGAGGGGCATTATCTCGATCCGAATGATGGCTCCACATGGAAGCCGAACTATCATGCCCATATCATCTGGGACTGGATGAACCATGAGACGGGTAAGTCATACAAGCTGGACAACGAGGACATCAGCCTCATTCAGGACATGGCGGCCGAGGCATTGGGAATGGAACGTGGCGTTTCCAAGTTGGAGACGGACAAGCGGCATCTTGAACGGAATGACTATATCGTGGCAAAACAGAAGCGCGAGTTGGAGGAAAGCAAGAAACAAGCGGAGAAACTGGCAAAGGAGAACGAGCAGAAAGCTCTCGCCTGTGAAAAGTTGGATAAGGAAATCCACGACAAGCAGGCGAAAGCCAATCGGGAGAACGGCAGTGCTATCCTGGCAGATTTGGCTAACCTTGCAGGAAAGGGTAAGTATGCCCAGTTGGAAGCAGAGAATGAAGAAATGAAAAAACAAGTTGCTGCAATTCCACAAGTGGTTGCTCAGCAAGTAGAAACCTTAACCATTACCTATAAAGAGGAGATAACCAAGGAGCAGAATCGTGCTGATTTCTGGCTTGCTGAATGTAATAAACAAGAGCGTATCTACAAAGGATTGCTTACCAAATCGAAGAATCGGGAGGTTGACCTCAAGCAAGAGTTGCTGCAACGTGATAACATTATCGCTACAATGAAGGCTGGGCTAACAGATTTCCTACGAGGATTCACTATCATTTGCCAGAATGACATTAATGCCGTTATCGACTTTGCCCATGACACTAAATTGCAGCACTTTACCTTCCCTCAGGCTACAGCCATCAACGAATATCTTTCTAAAGAGTCAAGCGACAGGCGTAATGGTGCCACGATTCTGGCTCTCCTCACCCGTCCCTTTCTCAACTTATTCGAGCATCAGAAAGGAAAGGCGGAAATCGAGAATGTGGTTGATAATTTTGACTATTATAAGGAAAAGCAGATGCAGCAAGAGGAGATGAGGATCAAACCGAGGTTCAGAAGATAGATTGATAGTTAAAATGGGATTATATTGCGTGTTTTTTTATGGTCAGCTAAAAAATACATGTATTTTCTCTTTAGTATCGCAAATAATGTTTATCTTTGAACACATAATGATAAACTCGGCTATGGCAAAAGAAATATTTCATCCCAACAGAATTAGGGTAGTGCTTGCAGAAAAGCAAATCACCAATCGTTGGTTGGCAGAACAGTTAGGCGTTACCGATATGACGGTGTCGCGATGGAGCACCAACAAGGTGCAGCCCTCGGTATCACAACTCGTAGAGATAGCCAAACTGCTTGAAGTGGACATTAAAGACCTGATAGAAGCCGACATGTAATTGCCGAAAGGAAGTGAATTATGAAATTTCAATTAGAATCCCCAGAGCATCAACTCATAGCCATCAAAAGTGTTGTGGGTATTTTCGATGGTATGGAGAAGAACTCCTCTAATAATGCCCAAAAGGAAGACATCTATACCAATGTCTGCTCTTTGTACCCTCAGCAGATTTGGAGCAATATACACAAAATAGCAAAGGAGAATAGCATTGACGAAACTGATATTCATTTTAAGGAAACCAACGATGTATGTATAGAGATGGAGACGGGTACGGGTAAGACCTTGACCTATCTACAAACGGCATACGCACTCTATAAAGAGTATGGGCTCACCAAGTTTGTTGTTATTGTCCCCTCCATACCTATCCGTCAGGGAGTAATCGATACTTTTGAGAATTTCAAAGACCAGCTGGCCGACAAGTATGGCTTTACACCTAATACTTTTGTATATGACAGTTCGCGATTAAGCAAACTACGTGATTTTATCACGCAGGACTATCCCCAGATTATGATTCTCACCATGGCTTCGTTTAATACTGAGGACAACATTCTGAACCGCAAGGAACAGGAGGGGCTGTTCAATAATTCACCTCATATTGAGTCATTAGGACAAACGCATCCTATTATCTTTATGGACGAACCACAGGAGGGTATGGACACCGAGAATTCCGTGGCTTGGCTGTCAAAGTTGCAGCCTTTGTTCAAAATACGTTATTCTGCTACCCATAAAGTGAAATGGAACACCATCTATCGGCTGACTCCTGCCGAAAGCTATAGATTGGGATTGGTCAAAAAGATAGAAGTGCTTACAGTAGCCGAGAAGAACGATGAGGCAACGATGAAGATTGAACTCTCTGCCGTTCAAGAAGCAAAGTCCGAACCGAAAGTGAAGTTGAAGTTTTGGAAACTCAATAAAACAAAAGGACGATTTGAATTTAAAGAGTCGGGATTCCTGAAGAAAGGAGACGACCTGGCTGCTAAGTCAGGTAATGATTCTTATGCAGACTTCACTATCAGCCGTATCTATAAGCAGATGAGCAATCATCGCTGGATGGTGGTCTTTACCAATGGGACATCCATTGAGGAAAAACAGACATCTGCCAACAAGGAGCAGGTTTGGGGCTTACAGTTGGAATGGCTCATACGGAGGCACTTCGATAATACAACCCGTCTGAAACCGCAGGGCATCAAGAACCTCTCGCTAATATTCATTGACAGGGTAGCCAACTATATGAGTGTGGAACACCCTATTATCAAGCAACTTTTCGAGGAGAAATACAAGCAGCTCTATCCCGAATACCATAAGGGCAAGCAACCCATGGAGGAACAGGTCGAGGCCGTACAGGGTTATTATTTTGCCAAGACCTCGCAGGGCGAATATACCGACAGTGAGGCTTCGATGAAAGGTAACAAGGAAATTTACGATCAGATACTCCATCGCAAGGAATTTCTATTATCGTTCGACAGTCCCATCGAATTTATTTTCTCCCACTCGGCACTCGGTGTTGGTTGGGACAATCCTAACATCTTCGGTATTGCCACGCTCAACGAGAGCTTTTCGGAGAACAAGAAGCGGCAAGAGATAGGCCGTGGACTACGTATCTGTGTCAATCAAGAGGGACAACGTGTCTATGATAAAGATGACACACCCGAGGATGACCTAATCAATCAGCTTACCATCGTGCCCAACGAAACCTACGAGACCTTTGCCCGGAGCTACCAGGCGGAGATTGCCGAGGATTATGGTTCACCCGATGCCGGACCTAAGATGAAGCCTACACATAAGGGTAAGCCTACACATCGTGTTGCCTTCAAACTCAATGGAAAGGATAGTGTGCAGCATGCTTTCCAAGAGTTTTGGAAACGTATATCGCGGCTTACCACCTACCGGGTTCACTTCGACGAAGATCATTGGTCAATCGGTGCATCGAGGCCGTCAACACCATAGAAATTGAAGATTATGTGGCCGAGGTGGCAAGCTATATAGTGCAAGACATCAGCGACTTTTCACAGAGAGAATACAATGGATCGGAATACAAGTATCTGAAAGGACACTTCACACCTACCGATTTTATTGAGGACGTGAGCGAAAAAACAGGACTGTGCTATCGGTCGGTGATGAGGATATTCAACGGTATCGACAATAAGCAGGAGTATGTGAAAAATCCGCCCGTATTTATTGAGCGTGCAGTGGTGCAGATATGCGCCATGCAGTTGGACGAATTGGTGCGGTGTGTGGAATATACGCCATCGGATGAGAGATACGATATTGAAAGATTCACCAACTTCTATCGCGACGACTGCACCGAGTATGTCTCTACACCAAATCACGGTCTGTGGGACAAGACACTTTATGACAGCCTGCTCGAACGCGATTTTGCACGAGATGCCGATGAGGAAGACAAGAATGTGGTGTGCTTCCTGAAGTTTCCCACATGGTATAAGATTCCCACCCCTATAGGCAAGTATGAGCCAGACTTTGGCGTAGTGCTAAAACGAAAAAGGCTCACAGAAGCCAGTGGAAAGGAATACTACTTCGTGGTAGAGATCAAGGGCACTAACGATATCAACGACCAAAAGGCACTCACACCGCACGAGATAGCGCGCATTAAATGCGCCATTCGCCATTTTGATGCACTTGGCGTAGATGTACAGTTCAAGGCACCCATCAAAGATTTTGAGACATTCACCAAGCAAACAGAACTTGAAACAAAATAACGACAATGGAAACATACAAAGACCATATCACCATCACCCCCGACCTTAACGACGAGCGTCTGCAAACGCTCCGCAAGCTGTTCCCCGACTGGTTTACGCAAGAGGGTAAGCTCGACATCGACGAGGTGAAGAAAGCCACTGGCACACCAGACACCGAGACCGAACGATACGAATTTAGATGGTTCGGCAAGTCGGCAGCCAAGCGAAATGCCTTCACACCTACGCGTGCCACCCTGCATTACGATCCCACTCGCAGCGTCAATGCCGACAAGACCGAGAATATTATTATTGAGGGCGAGAACCTCGAAGTGCTCAAGATACTCCAGCAGGGGTATCGTGAGAAAGTGAAATGTATCTATATTGACCCACCATATAATACAGGAGAGGATTTCCTTTACAATGATGATTTCAAAGAGGGTAAAGAAGCCTATTGGGAGAGTACAGGAGTAAAGAAAGATGGCATTGCCCTCGACACAAACACTATGAACGATGGGCGTTTTCATAGCAACTGGCTCGACATGATATATCCTCGTCTGCTCGTGGCAAGAACATTACTTAGGCCAGATGGTGCTATCTTTATCTCTATGGACGACCACGAGATACACCATCTTCGCAAGATATGCGATGAGATATTTGGAGAGGAGAATCTTCTTACAAACATTATTTGGGAAAAGCGATACACAAGGAGCAATAACTCAAAATTGTTTGGAACGATGACAGAACACATCCTTTGTTACAGAAAATCAGATGCTCTTATAAATATCAAAGAGCCGAGAAACGATAAGTCTGACGAAATATATACAAATCCAGATAATGATGAAAGAGGACCGTGGACGAGTGTCTCTTATGTTAATCCAGCGTCCCGTGATGAACGGCCCAATCTTTGTTACAAAATAAAGAATCCTTTTACTGGAGCCGAGATAGAGCATCCAACCAATGCATGGAAGTATGAATATGACAAATACCTCCAGCATGTACAGGAAAATAAACTTTATTGGGGACATAATGGTAATAACTCATATCCACGTTTGAAAAAGTTTCTTTCAGAAATGGAGGGTGGAATGGTACCATCAAACTTTTGGAAGCGGGATGATGTAGGAACCACAGACCAAGCAAGTGCCGAGTTGGAAGCATTGATAGGAAGAGGTATTTTCCCATTCCCCAAACCACCTCATCTGGTGCAGAAAGCAATTTCTTACATTATCAATGGAGAACCCGACAAGGATTGTATAGTCCTTGATTTCTTCGCAGGTTCTGGCACCGCTGGCCATGCAGTCGTCAATCAGAACATAATGGACGGAGGACACAGGAAATATATTCTTGTTCAGATACCCGAAATAACAGATGAGAAGAGTAACGCACGCAGGGCTGGGTATAAAACCATCAGCGAGATAACCATTGCCCGGAATAAGGCCGTGGTAGAAAAGGTGCAAGATTCTTTTAAGGGCAAGATTATAGCGCCCGAAGACCAAGATCAACTCGACCAGTTAGGCTTCAAGGTGTTTACGCTTGGCAAGTCCAGTTTCCCACGTGTCGACTTTGCACCCGACCCAGAGAAAACCGATGAGGAGAACTTGCAACTCCTGCAAGAGTATATCCGGCAAAAGGAACAGCAACTCACCATTCAGTTTAATGCCGAAGAGCTGATTACCGAGATCCTGATCAAGCAAGGATTCCAACTCACCTATAAACTCGAACCGCAACCGCAGTTTGAGGCAAACCATGTGTATCTGGCCACCGATGCCATTCATAAGGCATATATCACCGTAGATGGCAAGATGGAAGATGCTACAGTTGAATACTTCCTTGCCCATACGGACACGAAGTTTATCTGCATCGAGCGTGCCCTCGATACAACAAAGAAGTATAACCTGAAAAAGGCAATGGATTCAAAGTTCTTCGCCTTTTAATAAATTGACATACAAATGGAAGAAAGTAAAATCTTCATAGCAAATTACCCCAACCCATTGCAACATCCTTTATTTGTAGACGAAAATGATAGAAGTAAAACATTGGAGGTCTTATGTGGTTACGATACTCAAATAAACAGTCATGAAGTTACGTTGCAAATAGCACGTGATTTAATCACAGCTTTACTAACATTTGATCGTATATATATACAAGGGAATAATGTCTGGGATGTAATGCAGGTTTGGGGAAGTACATATGTAAAAGAACTTTTGCGCCTGCACATTCTATGTATAATCCCAGATCAAGAATTAAATCCTGCTATGCTCAATGACGGGAGAAATAGTTGGAAATGCGATTTTTTTCTTATCCAATAGGAAACTCTCTTGATTATAATCCCGATAAAATAGACAGATGGACGCATATTGAATTTTGCTTCAACAAACATGGTTTTAAAGGAATAGAGGCAAACGCTATTCTTTATCTTATAGATGAAAATTCTGCAAATATTAATTCTAAGAATTTCCAGTCAAAGGTAAATTCAGAAACTGATATGGATTCTAAAAGTCCTACATTTCTTTCTGATTCTAATTTTTATCGGAAGAGAAGTGATGGAATCTGGGAATATAATCTAATCAGTAGGATTCGTTTACAGGAATTGAACAAAAATGTAATTTTAGCTACAGAACTTGGAATAGACAACATAAAAATGGATGGAGAAATCAATAATCTTATGTTGAAAAAAACAATGTCTGCTTTTAGCAAAGATATTCACTGTGGTTCTGATGCGCTCGTAAGAATTGAACAGCAAAAGGGATTTCCAGATCTTGGGGAACTTTTTGTCAACAAAATACTCGATTTAGATGATATTCTTAAATTACGAGAGAATTGGAATGGAAAATTGTTTAGATATTGGGCGAAGTTGACAGATTACGAAGAAAACTTAATGCGTAAAGATGTGCTGAACTCTGTCAATAATGTTATAGGTTCTAAGCTTCTCCAACCTCTACGCTTATTAGGTACAAATTTAATTGGCATTGCGGGTTTTTTACCGGGGATAGCAGCTTCAACTTTTGATAGCTATGTACTTGATAATGTGTTAAAAGGGTGGCACCCAAATTTTTTCTTAGACAATAAATTAAAAGCCCTTATAGATGATTGTGTCAAAAGAGACAATGATAAGAGAAAAGTAAAACTACTTTCAGAAAGGTTTAAAGGTGTTAGACCAAACGATCCTTGCCCATGTGGAAGTGGTAAGAAATTTAAGAAATGCCATGGTCGCCTCTTGTAATACAAATAATCGACAGATAAAAAATAATTCTTGAGTATGTAGTATGTTCCCTTAACATGTTAAGAACTTCCGAAAAAATTAACATGTTCATGAACTCATGTTAAGTTTTTACTAAAATTGTAACTTGATTATCAGGCAAAAAACCATTCGAGGTATGTTCTATGAAATCTCATGTAATCGTTTTAGCATGCATGCTGTTTCTTTGTATGACTTTTCCTTTGAAAAGTTCACCTAAAGTTCACCACGAGGCAAACAAAAAGGAACTACAATGTCGTAACTCCTTGGTTATTAGGGTGGACCAGCCTGGGCTTGAACCAGGGACCTCCAGATTATGAGTAAGACAGAATGATGTTTTGTGATTTTTTAATATATACTTTATTGCTGATTAGCAAATAGTTACTATCTTTGTGTCAGTTTATGATACTCTGTAAAACCCCGTATCAAAACGTCTCTGTTTTCCCATTGTTTTCCCGATAATCATCGGAAAATATGGGATTTTTGAAGAAAATGAGGGAACTTGTTTTCCCATTGTTTTCCCAAAATAGAGAAAAATGTGAAGTTGAAACCTCCAGACTATTGGCAGAAATGGCAAAGAATTTAGAAACAACTTATAAGAGCGCAAGATTCGGAATTTGCACCTATGCGCTCATCCTTGACAAGCGTCATCCGAAGAAAGACAGAAACACGTTTCCTGTCGCAATGCGCTACACCATAGACAGAAAGTCATGGTATAACTTTGTGGCTGGCGAGTTTACGAAAGAGGATTTTTCAAAGATATGTACGCTCAGTGCCAAGGCGGTTCGTTCAGAACTCTATGACAAGAAGGTGGAATTTGATGCCATTTTTGAGAGGCAAGTAGAGCTGATTGAGCGTCTGGGGAATAGTCTGACGCTCGATAGAATTAAGACCGCCATAACAGGTGTAGATACATCCAAGGAGGTTTCCTTCTTTGGAGTATGGCAGGATAGGATTAATTTCTTTAGAACCAACAACAATGGGGAGCAATACACCACTGCTGAGTCATACGAGTGTGCCATGAAGTCATTTCAAAAGATTCTCTGGGACAGACCAATTACAGGCTTTAAGGTAGGGAAGGAGGATATTGAATACTGGAGCAACGGAATGCAGAATGGTGTGCCAGATGAGAATGGAGAGCTGATAGGTCAGTTGAGTGAGGCAACACGCGGTCTTTATCTCCGTAACTGCCGTGCGGTCTGGAACGAGTGCGTTTCACTTGGCTACCTCACTAATCAGGAATATCCGTTCTCGAATGTCAAGAAAAAGAAGCTTGTAGCAATACCAGTTGGCGACACAAGAAAGGATCGCTATCTCAACACCGAGCAGATGACAGAGCTGTATCGAGTATTTGTTGAAAAACGCTATCCCAAATTGTGGAAGAAAGGCTATGCTGAGAATGCCCATTATTCATTGGGATTGTTCCTTGCCCAATACCTATGCAACGGTTTTAATATGGCCGATGCTGCCGAGCTTAAATATACGCAATTCTATTTCGACTCGGGCAGGAAAGCATTCAAGTTCAAACGGGTGAAGACCAGAAATCGCACAGAAGGGGGCGGTGAAATAATAATCCCCATCATAGAGCCACTACAGAAAATTCTTGATGAGATTGCAACAGAACCAGTTCTAAATGGCTTCGTATTCCCAGACATTCTTCAGGGTGCTACGCATAAGGCTATCAAGCGCAAGCGAATCTCTCAGGAGAACTCAAATGTGCAAGACCGCGTCATCAAAATCTCTCAGGATGTATTAAATTGGGAGGTTCGCCCATCGGGAACATGGTGCAGGCATTCTTACGGAACAAATCTAACCCATGCCCAAGTAGAGGATAGGTATATCTCACAGAGTATGGGACATTCGACAGATAAGACCATTACAGAAAGATACATTGCTCAATATCCGTTGGAAACAATGTTCGAGTTTAATAGCAAATTGTTGGATTTGGAGCCAAAAGTAACAGTAGAGGACATCAAGAACATGACGGAGGAGCAGAAAACAGAGATTCTTCTTAAACTCTTGGAAAAGAAGTAGAACATAGCAAAGGAGAACGGATATGAGACCTTTTGAGAATTCCCAGAAGAATGCCATGAGAGAAGCCATGGAACGTGTGTATTCGTGGAAGCAGGAGCATACAGAAGAATACTCGCGCTTCTCCCCGGATATGATGAAGGTGGAGCGCAACGACTTCAGTTGTCTTGAACGTATTTTCAAGATGGCTGTTGGCTTTGTGCCAGCCTCCGTGCTTATCGAATGCCAGAAGTTGTTCACTTCCAATTCGGAAGTTGTCTTGTCTGCCGACGAAAAAGCAGCTGCTGCCACTCGTGTTGTCGATGAACTGATGGAGCTGAAAGGCTATTTGCGCTTCGGGGTATATACGGAAACCATAGGTAAAAAGAGTGATGCCAACCTTGCGCAAACTACAGAGCGAGGAGAGCAGTTCTTGATTAGGGAATTCAGTCTAGCAGACGAAGACCAGAGCGAGAAAGACGACGAGCATATTTACATCCCCTTCGTGACCGCTCAGGAGTTTTGGGATTCATTGCCATCCTTCATTCAGATGGCGGTATTCACTCTAGGCAAAGGACATTCTGCCGATGAAATGGCTATTCTATCAAAGAGAATCATGCTCTCTGCCATCCAAGCGTTGCCAGAGATGTTCATCAAAGTTCGCAATCAGATAATGGCAGGTAGCAATTCCCTTTTGATGTGTACGTTGTACTATGTCTGCTATGACCACGGACTGCCCAAAAGTGCGATGGCACTGAGCAAGGTTAGCCTTGGTGCCAAACAGACTTCGTATATTCGTGAAAGCGTCAAAGCCATCGTTGAAAGCCTTGTTGAGACAAGTAGCACGAAGGGACTCGACAAGAAAACAGAGTGGACCAAGCAGTCCAAGGGTGTTGAAGATCCAGAGTTGCGCCAAGCGATAAAGACCACCCTTATCAATACGCAAGGCAAGCATGGCCGCAGAACCATTCTGCAAGAAGAACGGAGCCTTGATGACATTCTCATTGCCGATGACAAACAAGCATTGAAGGAGGCTATAATGGCTACACTAAATGATATGGAACACGAATATGAAACAGCCTACATCAAGGCGGCACTTATCCGTTCCAATCATCTTAGTTCTGACATATCCTTTGCGGTATTCCTACGTGCCATTTGTTCTTTCGCTGACAAGGAATACAAGTACGATTCAGCCCAAAGGGTTGACTCTTTCATTTTGTATGAGAAGAAGAATTTTGAGGCTTCCAAGAGTTCAAAGTGGCAACGTGGAAGAAGGATTGTATCGTATTTGACAGAAGTGTTTAGGGCAATGTCAAATACAATAGACAAACCCTAGCACAAGTATAGGTTATGGAAAATAATGATTCGTGATAAAAAAGTGTAAAAATATTATAAAAATCGGAGGTTGTTAATTTTGTTTTACAGAAAATATCCAACTTTGTAAACCAAACTTTATAAGGTTACACAATTCTTATTAAATATAATTTATATGAGTATTAGTAAAGATGTCATCAAACAGTGCCTGATTAGTAAGCAGCGCGAAGTGGATGAGGCGGTGATTGTGAACCGTCCCATAGACTTTGAAGAGAATGGCAATTATGTGATAGTTGGCGTGAGGCATGCGGGTAAGTCGTATCTGATGTATCAGCGCGTGCGTCAGCTGCAGGCGGAAGGAAAGGGATGGGACGAGATTCTGTTTGTGGACTTTGAGGATGAGCGTCTGGCGGAATTCCAGACGGAAGACTTTAACAGTCTGCTGGAAGCCCATCTGGAACTGTATGGTAAGAAGCCGGTGGTGTTTTTGGACGAGGTGCAGAACATTCCGCATTGGGATAAGTTCGTGCGCAGGTTGACTGATGCGAAATACAGGGTGTATGTGACGGGTAGCAATGCGAAGATGCTGAGCAAGGAGGTGGCAACTACGTTGGGGGGACGGTTCTTTATCTACGATACATACCCATACTCATTCAAAGAGTATCTGGCAGCGCAGCAGGTGGAACTGAGAGAGCATTGGGAGTATGACACGATTCAGAGAAGCGAAGTGAAGAGACATCTGAATGAGTACTTCTATTACGGTGGTCTGCCAGAGATCCTATCGTTTAAGAACAAGCGGGCTATGCTTTCGAGCTTGTACCAGAAGATCTATCTTGGTGACATCTGTGCCCGAAACAACATTAAGAACGACAGGGTGCTGAACATCCTAATCAAGAAGATGGCAGAGAGCGTGAAGCAACCACTGTCGTATAACAGGCTGAAGAACGTGATAGTGGCAACGGGGTCGCCCATCAGTGTGCCTACTACTATAGACTATGCGGATTACACCTCTGATAGTTGGCTGATACTGCCCATGGAGAACGAGGTGGGGAAGCTGACGGAAAAGGAAATGCAGAAGAAATACTACTTCGTTGACAACGGTCTGCTGAACCTGTTCCTGATGAACTCAGAGACATCGCTACTAGAGAACATGGTGGCGGTGGAACTGTGCAGGCGATTTGGCAAAAAGAATGTGTTTTTCCTGAACGCGGAGAAGGAGATAGACTTCATTGTGCCTGACGAGAAGCTTGCTATACAAGTGTCCTACAGCATCAGGGATGAGACCACTTACAACAGGGAGGTGCCGCCACTGGTGAAGTATGCCAAAGCGCACGAGGATTGGAAGTGCCTGCTGATTACGTACGATGAGGAGGGCACGGAAGAGGGAATAGCCGTGGTGACAGTATGGAAGTGGCTGACAGAGGTGTAACTTCGGGTGAGACATCCGAAGGATGCTGAAACCACAGAGGAATGGTGGTAAGGAAGGACGGAATATGACGCAGGGTGAACGGTGGTTGTCTATATAATTGGCGAAAGTTGTTTATAAAGATAATATGAAACTAAACAAGAAATATTATGGAGATGTCAGGCTAAATCACTTTTGCGCATTCTGTGGCTGTTCGTCTGAAACGAAAGACCATGTTCCATCCAAGTGCTTCCTTGATAAGCCTCACCCACAAGATTTACCTATTATCCCTTGTTGTTATAGGCGTAATCACGGTTTTTCTTTAGACGAAGAGTACGTGTCATGTAGATTGACTGCATGAAAGCTGGCACTGCTTCTCCAAGCCATATCAAAAGAGAAAAGACTCGCAAGTCCCTCCTGCATAATCCCAAATTACAAGAGAGGATAAATGCTCAAATTAGATATTTCGGAGGAGTGCTTTTATATAATATAGAGGAGGAACGATTTAAGAAAGTTTTTCGTAAGTTGGCATTAGGTCATTTGGCTTTTGAGAACGATACCCTTGCATGGGAAAGCCCCTATAGTATCAGTATAAAGCTGTTATCTGAGATGTCTGACTTTCAGAGGGACGATTTTTTCCTCCCTTATAGAGGTAAACTATTGCCAGAAGTGTGCAGTCATGGCTTGGAACACGTAATGTTGTGTTATGAAGACGATGGATAGTTTTCCCATTTAAGCCCCTGGGGCACTATTTAAGAAGGCCGCTATAGATATTGCGTATCGCCAAATGGCAATATTGTTAAATTCGTTATTGCAGAGTTCCTTGCGGTAGAGGTTTACATAAAAATATGATTGTAAAATGCGTCAATAATATTGTATTTGTGCAAAAAAGCTTAATTTACTACCGTTCAAAACTGCTTTTCTCGATTATTCTTTGGTAAAGAAGCTGAATTTTATTATATTTGCACTCTATTTTAATTAAATAAAGATGAGCGAAAGACCTCTTAATAGAATCAAAGTAGTTCTAGTCGAGAATCAGAAGACTAGTAAATGGTTGGCAGAACAGTTGGGTGTTTCTGTCGTAACAGTGAGTAAGTGGTGTACCAACATGCACCAGCCTGACTTGCAGACATTGGCCAAGATAGCCAATTTGATAGGATGTGAGAAAAGAGAACTTATTACTGAATAGAAATGTCTCAATTTGAAGTCAGAAGACATTAGAGAAGATGTGGATTTACAAATCAGCTTTTAGAAGAAGATAAGATTAATGACAAAGAAAGAATATACAGTTATCGATCTTTTTGCTGGAGCAGGAGGTTTGTCACTCGGTTTATATCAAGCTGGGTGGCATAGCTTATTTGCTATCGAGAAAAATCCCTTTGCTTTTGAGACTCTGAAATACAATTTGATAGACAGAAAAAAAAAATTCAATTGGCCGGAATGGTTGCCTATAATTAACCACGACATCAATGAGGTCTTGAAGAACTATTTTGAGCAACTTATGGATTTGCAAGGCAAAGTGGATCTGGTAGCTGGAGGGCCGCCATGCCAGGGTTTTTCAATGGCAGGCAAACGAGTGAAGGATGACGTTCGCAACCAATTGGTGTTTTCATATATAAAGTTCATTAAATTGGTGCAGCCCAAGATGGTCCTCTTTGAAAATGTCAAAGGTTTCACTTATGCATTTAACAAGAAGAAAGAGGGTGTGGAGCCTTATTCGCAGATCGTTATTAATGCACTTGAGGGATTAGGATATGCAGTCAAACCTCATGTGATTGATTTCTCAGAGTATGGCGTACCCCAACGACGTAAGCGTTTCATACTCGTTGGTGTTAAAGAAGGTTTATGCTCACCAGATAAATTCGAACAATTACTTAAAGAGAATCGTGATGCATTTTTAGCAGAACGGGGACTTAGTACTACTGTCACCTTGCAAGAGGCTATATCCGATTTGCTTCGTAGTAATGGGGAATTGCCGACACCTGACCGCAAAGGATTTAACTCAGGTAAATATGGTAAACGTAAATTGACTGCATATGAAAAACTAATGCGTGGGGATTATCCAAAGACGCATGAGGTTCCTAATAGTCATAGTTTTGCGCATCATACATCTGACAAGCAGAGTTGCTATAAACGTCTATTGGCTGAATATCCAGAACGAGGCAAACGTATTGATGGTAAAGCTCGTGAAGAATGGGGAATCAAACAACGTGGTATTATAGTTTTAGATCCTAATACTGTTTCGCCGACTATTACCGGCCAGCCGGACGATTATTTGCACTACGTAGAACCTAGGATTATGACAGTTCGCGAATGTGCTCGTATCCAGTCTTTCCCAGATTGGTATGAGATACAAAAGAAATATACTACAGGTGGGCAGATGCGAAAGATAGAAGTACCACGCTATTCTCAGGTCGGGAATGCTATTCCACCATTGTTTGCAGAGCAGGCAGGAAATGTATTAAAACAGATGTTGCAGTATGAAAGATAATTTGCAATTTCGTGTCAGTGCAGAACTGAAGAACATATTGGGACGGGATTTGATTACAAGTCCCGATATAGCCATTTTGGAGTTGGTCAAGAACTCGTATGATGCTCATGCATCAAAGGTGGAAATCACCTTTGATGATGATTATTTGTCAATTGCCGACAATGGCAAAGGTATGTCGAAAGATGACCTTATAAATAAATGGCTTTTCGTCGCATATTCTGCAAAAAGCGACGGAACAGAAGACAAGTCCTACCGCAACAAGTTCAAACGTCATTATGCAGGTGCGAAGGGTATTGGTCGTATGTCATGTGACCGATTGGCAAAAAGTCTTGTTTTAACAACTCGAAGTGCAGAGGAAAACAAAACAAATGTTCTTCATGTCAATTGGAGCTCATTTGAATTTAGCAAACAGACAGAATTTGATACAATTGATATTCCGTATGAGACATTAGATACAATCCCCAATTTCCCTTTGTCTTCTGCAACAGGCACAATATTAGAGTTTTCTGGTTTGCATTTGTCATGGACTCGCGATAACATTATACGATTAAAAAAGTCTTTGGAGAAAATGATTAATCCTTTTACTGGAACAGATGATTACTTCCAAATTGAAATCATTGCTCCAAAAATGAAGGAAGAGGATATTAATGCAGAGTCTCAACATGAAGTGGTAAATGGTGTAATTGAAAATTCTATTGCAGATGTTCTAAAACTCAAAACGACAGAAATAGCAAGCCACATTTGTGATGGTGTTATCCATACCACACTCACAGACCGTGGAATCATTATGTATGAAATAGAAGAACCTAATTTGGATTATTCATTATTAGATAAGGCATCCGTAAGTATCTTTTATCTTAATCGATCTGCAAAATACAATTTCACTGCCCAAATGGGCATTGAACCCGTAAAATACGGAAATGTGTTCCTTTTCAGAAACGGTTTTAGAATACTACCCTTTGGAGATTTTAATGATGATAGTTGGGAATTAAATCGACGTGTTCAGCAAGGCTATAATCGTTTTTTGGGTACTCGTGAATTATTTGGTCGAGTTGATGTAGAAACAGATAATCCTGATTTAATCAAAGAAGTCTCAAGTCGAGATGGTGGATTGATAAAGACAGAAGCCTCTCAACAACTAATGGCTTATTTTACTCTAACACATAGACGTTTGGAGCGCTATGTGGTTGGTGTATTATGGGGTGAGGGTTTTTTAAGAAAGGAGTATTTTATCAACCAGACTTCAGCTCTCAATGCCCGTAAGCAATTGGAAGGAGATAAAGATTCCGATACAGCTAAACATATATATGAGAATATCGGTAGTAGGGTTGATTTTATGCAACTAATAAAATCACTTGTAAATGACAAGTCGGTTTCTGTTATTCAATATAATGAAGCTCTGGCAAATATTGTCGCAAACCCTACAGATACAGAGGTAATACAAGCACAAATGCTTGATGATGTTCGTAAGCTGGCAGAGAAGACGGCTGACTCTTTCTTGTTAGATAAACTTTCAGAGTTTGAAAAATACATGGATGAGATACGTCGTCAGAAGGAAGAAGCAGAACGCAAGGAAGAAGCGGAACGTAGTGCAAAAGAAGAAGCTGAACGCAAATTTCATGAAGAGAAGGAAAAACGTGAGAAAGCGGAGGATGAGTTAAAGCAGAAAACCAAACAGAATCTGTTCCTTCTTTCTGTTGGAGCTCTTGACACTGACCGCATATTAAAATATCATCATGATATTCGTATACATGCAGCAACAATACACAATACTATTGGCCAATTAATGAAGAAGGTAAATCGTGGTCAACTGACACCAGACGAAACCACTAGGTTGATAGAGCGTATTTCTAGGGCGAATGATAAAATCACTTCAATAGCTCAGTTCGCAACTAAAGCGAACTATAGTATTGATGCAGATGTTATAAAAGCTGATATCGTCAGTTATATCAGTGAATACGTTAATCATGTGCTGCCAGAATTCTATGGTGACTTAAGATTGAATTGCGCAACAAATTCTTGTTCTAAAATACTGGAATTTGCCCCAATAGAAGCAAGCATATTTATTGATAATCTTGTTTCAAATACGGTTAAATCTGATGCAAAGCAATTCGATATTATTTTTGAGAAGAAGGAGGAGGGTACAATTTTCATGACCATTTCTGATGATGGTGATGGTCTTTCCTCCAAAGTAATGAATCCTAATAGTATCTTCGAAAAGGGGATTACTACGACCAATGGTTCGGGATTAGGGCTTTACAATGTTGCGTCATTTGTCAATAATGTATTAAAAGGGACCATAACTGTTGATAATAGTCAAGACATAAAAGGTTTTAAACTTATCATAAAATTCTAAACGTCATGAATCTAAAATATAAAATTCTTTGGATTGAGAATGAACAAGATTGGGTGGAGAGTATTGAAGACCAAATTCTAGATTATCTTAATGATCTGGGATTCGACTTTGAGAAGAAACTCATAAGTAAGGAAGAAAAAGACTTTGATTATAATTATTATGATTTAATCCTTATGGACTTAAATCTTGCAGACCAACCTAATGGTGCGGAACTTATTTCAAAAATTCGCGAATTAGGAGTCTACACTGATGTCGTTTTTTATTCGTCAAGCGGTATTGAGGAATTAAGAGCAAAGGGCAAAGAAAAGGAAATAGAAGGAGTATATTATAGTGGTCGTACTCCAGATGCTTCATTCATAAAGAAAGTAAAGGCTATCATTGATTCTACCATTAAGAAGGTTCAGGACTTGGCTAATGTAAGAGGTCTTGTTATGGCTGAGGTTAGTGAACTTGATGGTAAAATGGTTGAGCTAATCAAGAAATATTATGTTAATGACGAGACCGAGGAATTAAAAAAGACGTTCTATGATCATATAACAAAAAAGTACGAAGAAAGATTGAAGAAGTCGTTGGATGGATGTAAAAAAAAAGAAATGGTATGTTATCACAAGTGGAAAAATACTCAAATCCAAGATATCATTCCCCGAATGGAATCTGCCCAAATGGCAAAAGCCGTGAATTATATAGTACCCGAAAATTTGTATACTCCATCTCGTGCTAATTTCTTTGAAGATTATATGACCGAAATCGTTGAGGTGAGAAATCAATTAGCACATTGTGTTAGCAAAGATGTAGATGGGAAAGAAGTCCTCGTTACAAGAAAAGGGGATAAGACTTTTGGTGATGAAGACATTAAAGAGATAAGAAAGAATATACTCAAGTATTCTGAGATTTTCATGAAGTTATTATAGTCGTCACTCTATATAGAATGGGTGATGGAGTAATTAAAGACACTTAGTGAGAAATCCAGAAATAAAATATGGTTAAGTCACCAAAAGATAAAATGGTTAAAAAGAAATATACTTTCATTGACTTGTTCGCTGGCTGTGGAGGACTTTCTGAAGGGTTCTACCGTCAAGGATTCAAGGCTCTTTCCCATGTCGAAATGGATCATTGGGCATGTGAAACTCTGCGAACGAGAATGAAATTCTATGGGTATAAAGACTACAATCGGGAAGTTATCGAACATGATATAACGTCAGATGATATACTGGAAAGAATTGATAATGCTGTAAATGGACGGACAGTTGATATTATTATTGGCGGACCTCCTTGTCAAGCATATTCAACGGCTGGTAGAGTTCGTGATGGAAAGAAGATGGCATCAGACCCTCGTAATTATCTGTTTGAGAGCTACGTAAAAATTTTGGAATACTATTCCCCCAAATTCTTTGTGTTTGAAAATGTAACGGGGCTTCTTTCTGCACAAGTCAAGAATGCTCCCATATTTCCAAAGGTGTTAAAAGCTTTGGGAAACAAATATAATGTAATTGGAAATCCAGAGGTCTTAGTACATAATACTGCTGATTACGGTGTACCTCAGCTTCGTAAAAGAGTAATTATTATTGGTGTACGTAAAGACATTGATAAAAGTGCAGAAGAACTATACAAAAGTATTATCAAAACGCATTGGAATCCCGAAACTCTGAGCAATGAGAAAAAAGGGAAAAAGCGTTTTGTTGATGTAAGACAGGCTATAGGAGATTTACCATCCGTCGAACCCGGGCAAGATGCTTCAACAGAGGATTTTGATTATCCCTGCAATAATGAGTTCCTAAAGAGGATAGGTAAACCAGGCATACATCCATTGATGGATCATATTGCACGTAAACACAACGACCTGGATAGAGAACGCTTCCAAGTGATGATACATAATCATTGGTCTTTTGGCCAATTACGAAGAGAAATGCCCCAATACGAACATGAACATGCCAGAGTATTTGATAATAGCTATGTGGTTCAGTGGTGGGACTTACCTTCCAAAACCATTTTGGCTCATATTCATAAGGATGGCTTTCAATTTATTCATCCTGATGAAGAGCAAAGACGTACATTTACTGTGCGTGAGGCAGCAAGAATCCAGTCTTTTCCAGATGACTTTGAGTTCAAGGGTTCACGAGGAGAAAAATACAAACAAATAGGCAATGCTGTACCGCCTCTATTTGCAGAAGCGTTGGCAAAGTCAATAAAAAAGAATTTGATTGATATAACAGCATGATATTCGAGAAGGTTGCAAAGTTAACGAGCAAGGATGAATTTTTGGAAAAAATTCTGATATATATACGTTTGGTTGAAGTGATAGCCAAACGAAAACACCTTATTGTAGAAAAAATAAAGTCTCCTTCATCTAATTCTGTAATAGAAATGAAGGATATGGGAATTATTGAGAGTGACGAAGACTTGGAATTGTTAAGCAGAGTTCTCGGAAATTATTACTCTCGATTCGTTTCTGCAATTGAATTATTCCTTTCTCACAAGAATCTTTTCGGCTCTGAACTGGACAAACTCAACAACAGAAAAAGAAAAGAAATACAAAAAAGAGAAGCGGCTACCAATAAGCCCAAGATGGTAGATTTCTTTGCAGGAGCAGGTGGGTTAAGTTGTGGATTTAGTCAAGCCGGATATAGGGTCTGCTTTGCCAATGATTTTGAAGACGTATGTGTTAGAACATATCGTTTCAACCATCCAGAACTGCCATCTGCAAGTGTGTTGAAAGAAGACATACGAAAGATTGTTTCTAATATAGACGATTATATACATGAAGACATTGACATCGTGGTTGGTGGACCTCCTTGTCAGAGTTTCAGTAGTGCAAATCAACGTCGTATAATTGATGACCCACGCAACGAGCTGTATAAATATTATATTGAAGCTGTCAAAAAAATTTGTCCTAAATTCGTTTTGATGGAGAATGTAAAAGGAATGCTCTCTGTTGCAGGTCAAGTCGTTGAAGACTATAAGTCGATACGGATTAAGAAGTACGGAAAGGTATATACTTACGACGTATCATACCGTTTACTCAATGCAGTGAACTTCGGGGTGGCACAAAGCAGAGAACGACTTATTTATCTTGCCGTTCGGAATGATATTGCTTATTCCAAACGCGTTACGCCCGAAGTGCTTTTCCATGAAATCGAGAAAGCATGTGAAGAGAATCCCCATTATAATCTTCAATCCGCATTAGAATATATTCAGTCATTGGATGCACCACGCATAAAAGGCATGACAGAGGTTGACGATGACAAAACTGGAATGAAGATAGGATTAAACACTTTTGATAGCTGTGGAAATTCTTATCTGACCAGCATTAATTCTGGCCGTTCAATACCATATGTTTTTAATCACAAAGCGAGGTTTTGTAGTGATGTGAATTATGAAATATTCAAACGATTAGGTCAAGGTGAAGATGCCACAAACCCCAAAATTGCAGACATAATGCCATATGCAAGAAGGAATGGTATATTCAAGGATAAGTACTTCAAATTGTACGCAGATAGACCTTGTAGAACTATAACAGCACATCTTAAAATGGATTGCCTCTCTCATATACATCCTTACCAAATAAGGAGTATAACTCCCCGTGAAGCAGCCAGAGTACAATCATTTCCAGATGACTACCTCTTTCTTGGTGCATATCTAAAAACTTATATGCAAATAGGAAATGCCGTTCCTGTGTTAATGGCTAAACAAATTGCAAATATAATAAAAAAATACATATGAGACATTCAATCTTTTTCTACAAAGAATTAACTCCTGCGGAAGTGGGAAAGACTGGAACACATGAAGTATATGTTCGACTGCCAAACAACTTTGATTATGAATCCTTTTTTGGCAATTCAGCGAACATGAACGGTTCTGTCATGGAAGTTAATTTCATTGCTCAGGACATTACCGATGGTGGAAGTGATTCAGTTTCACTTCGTTTCGCATTCTTCAAAAACTCAAACCAAGAAAAGAGGATTCCAAGTTTAGGTCCTTTGTTTAAAAGTCATAACGTCCAAGAAGGAGATGTTGTATGCCTTGAAAGCAGAATAGATGGTACAAGTACCACTTACAGCATATGTTTCTACAAAAAAGGGGAAATACAAGTAAGTCCTGCAGCTATCTACTTTTCACGTGTCGAACGTGACGTTTTAGAAACCCCTAAAAACAACTATAATTATCAGTCTCTCCAGCAGATTTTCTATGGAGCTCCTGGTACTGGTAAATCAAACACGATAAAATGTGAAGTTGACCAGAAAGACTTGCCAAGGGTGCGCACAATATTCCATCCCGATAGTGATTATTCTACTTTTGTAGGGGCATATAAGCCAACATCGGTAGAGGTACCTGTGATGACCATCATAGGCAAAGAACAAATGCCTGTTGTGAACGCGAAGCCCGAAAAGAAGATTGTCTATGAGTTTGTACCACAGGCTTTCTTGAAGGCATATACTGGAGCATGGAAGAACCAAGACAAGCCCTTCTATTTGATTATTGAGGAAATAAACCGTGGAAACTGCGCTCAGATATTTGGTGACCTTTTTCAACTGCTCGACAGAAACGACGAAACTGGACTTTCTGACTATCCCATATCACCAGACGAGGATATACAGAAGTTTTTGCTGACAGACAAGAAATATGGCTTCGCTGCACTGACAGAGGAATAGAAGGCTGCGATTCCAGAAGAAGTATTGTCTGGCGAATTGATGATTCTGCCTAAGAATCTTCATATCTGGGCTACGATGAACACCAGTGACCAATCGCTCTTCCCCATCGACTCTGCCTTCAAGCGTCGTTGGGATTGGCAGTACATGCCAATATCAGACGAAAAGAAAGGATGGCAAATTGAGGCCAATGGCAAACGTTATGACTGGTGGCAGTTCCTCCAGAAGATGAATGACAAGATTGGTTCTACCACCAATTCTGAGGACAAAAAATTAGGCTATTTTTTTTGCAAAGCGAAGAATGGCATTATTGATGCAGAAACCTTCGTGGGCAAAGTGGTCTTCTATATTTGGAACGATGTGTTTAAGGATTTTGCCGAAGAATCAGGAGACTTGTTTAAAGACACAAGCGATACAAACAATCCATTGCTTTCATTTAACAAATTCTACGCCGTGGGCAACGATGGTAAGGCAAAGGTTGTAGCAGATAAAGTAACGATTTTCTTGCAGAACCTTGGCATTGAACTTATTTCAGATGCCAATACAGAAGAGGTTATTGAAGATGAAGATGGAAATGAAACATCGTCAACCAGCCGTGATTACAGCAAATTTTCCATCAATGGTAAAGGTCGATATGCCAAGAACAATCTTGCGGCAGAGTGTGTGAAAAAGTATATTGAGCTAAATCCCAATATGTCTTTAGATGATGTTCTTGCCAATTGGAGAGGATTGGGTAACATTGTTCCTCATTTTGTTGAATCAAAAGAAGAATATGAAGCCCGAACAGACAATAGCAAACGTTCACACGAAATACCTTATAACGGCTCTGTGATTTATGTTGCCCATAACGGATATGGCAATAATGGCAAGGTCTTCACGCTTATTGAAGCTGTTAACAAAAAGAATTGGGGATTAACACTTGCAAAGGTTGAAGAATGAGAATACTCATTGAAGAATATCAGTACGACGTAGCCAAGGTGAAGGACGTTCTTCATGGCATTGATGCCTTGGAGAACGTGGAGGGTAAATTATCTATTCACTATGTGGGGTATTATTATAATACCCTGCTGAAGGACTGCGTGTTTATTCTTCCGAAGGTGCTTCTTAAAGATGTGAGTGGACAGGAACTGGCTTTTGGCAAATACAAGCCTGAGGATATTGTTTCACCAGACAAGAACAAGGAAATTGAAGTGCAAGAGAAAGACTTCCTATACAAGTTTGCAGTCTGGATTTATCGGACCATCGTCGTTTACAAGAATGACAAGCGGAATGACACAGACATTGTATATCATACAAAAATAGCCCAAATAGGCAAAGGCTGTCGTCGATTGAGCAATACCTACCTCGATATTTTGCTACAGCTATTACAATTCAATCGAGACAACCAAAGTTTCTTCTTCTTTATCATCAAGAATCTGCATTCTGGATATAACAAGATAAACTGGACGCGCACCATTAGCCGTGAAATAGCAATCGTGCAAGGCGAACAACCTATTTATCTGAATCTTGTCAACAAGAAACGGCAGATAAACTTCGATGAAGAGCTGTTGGTTATCTTCTTCTCCATTTTGAACTATATCGGCGATACCTATGGATTCCCCAAAGAAATCAAGTGCCAGTTCCAACTTATTAAGGGTGCACAGTTCAAAACCTATCTCAATGGTTATGGGCGTACCCATTTGCGTCAAATAAAATACAAATACTTCTCTGACAAGGCACTGGAATTATGGAATCTTTGCTATGCTTTCTTCGATGAAGCCAGACAAGTTTTTGTCAGCACTGAGAAGAAAGAGTATCTGTTGGTAAAGAGTTTCTACATCGTCTTTGAAGCCATCATTAATGAACTTATTGGTGACAACCCATTGCCTGATGACATGGAGAAGAAGCAGGAGGACGGAAAGATAGTTGACCACCTCTATACAGCTAAGAGCCTAATAGAGGGAGAACAGTCGCAAACATATTACATTGGCGATTCCAAGTATTATAAGATGGGACATCCGCTTGGGTCGGAGTCCATCTATAAACAATACACTTACGCCAGAAACGTTATCCAATGGAATCTTGACATCTTCAATCGAGGTGAAGAACCAAAATCTGGTGTCCGGCTACGTGATGACGTGACAGAGGGCTACAACATCATTCCCAATTTCTTTGTGTCAGCAAAGATGGATGAAGCCTTTGACTATGCCAACGACGGCATAGAAAAGACTGATAGGCAACATAACCGTCACCGCAAAGAGCAATTCAAGAATCGTCTATTTGATCGTGACACGCTGCTGTTATTCCATTACGACGTGAACTTCCTCTTTGTTCTTTCACTTTATGCAAGAGACAACGCTTCTCATAAGGCCGATTGGAAACGGAAGGTGCGTAATAAGTTCCGTGAGGAAATCCAAGACTGGTTACAAGATGACTTTGACTTCTATGCGATGGCTGCAAAACCAGGCGTGGATGAAAAGCTGTATTTCAAAACGCATTTTCAAGATGTGCTTGGCAAAACCTATACACCATTTGCCGACAATGAAATTTTCTCCCTGGCTCTTGACAAAGAAGATCCAGAAGAGAATAATGCAATGTTGTTGACAGAGTTAGAGAAGTTCTTCTTTATAAAGCCCTGCAAGTTAGGCGTGAATCCCGAACCAATCATTGAAGAGGCAAGAAAGACAGAAGGAGGTACGGCACCTGCACCAGAGAAAGATGGTGTTCTCATGGTAATGATGGAGAACTACGATAACAAGAGTAAGAATTTCCTTCCATCTGGGAAGCTTGCTATTGGCATCAAATACACCAAAGATTCCATGGAGATAGTGGAACATCTGTCTTCTATTGGTTATGTGTTATTCCATCACCGCAACATCACTGGGCAACATTTGTTTGCCATAAAGGATGGTGGCAACATGATTTCTTCTAAAGACGTGGAGACTGGCAGATACAAGAATGTCAATACGACAGAAATGTATCTGGCCATCAATATTGACACTTCAATTGAACTGGATGCATCAAATCTGGATTCAACCAAGAAAGGATATACTCCCAAGAGTAGGTATGATGCGCAGTATTCTATAATAAATGAATTGACAAATGACTAAAGAGGAATACGAAAAGCTGTTGCAGTCAGATTATTGGAAGGGATTTTCCTATTCGTTAATCAAAGAACGCAATTTCATATGTGAAGATTGCGGTCGGAGGTTCTATAATCAAAGGAATAAACTTCAAGTCCACCATCTGGTTTATCGAGACATCAATCCTTGGTCTTATAAGCCAGAAGAAATGGTCGTTTTGTGTGAGGATTGTCACAAAAAACGCCATGGGATTTACTCTCAGCCAGACATACGCACATACGCAACTAACTGCAATGATTCATTAGGAGGTTACACCAAATCATGTTCGTATTCAACTGAAACCAAGGACGAAAGGCAGCATCGTTCCGATTCATATACGGAGGCTGACAGATGGGGAAATACAAATGATAGGAATGGAGGCAATGGCACCAGTTCAAGTTATCCTTATCCAATAGAACCACAAAATAGGTTTAAGTGGAAGTATGTTCTATGGGGAATGCTTCTTTTGTTCGCATTGTCTTTTGGTTGGAATCAGTTAACTCGACAAACAACGGGTAGTTCAGATGAACAAACAATAGAACAAACACGTCAATCGATGGTTGTGGAACCTGGAAGCGTAGAATCTTCAACAGAAACAGACAAGAAAGTCCAAGATGAGATTTTTAATAGTCATTCTATCCACAATACAAAGAATGACGTTACTTACAATGCCTCAGTCAAAGAGCATCCTGAGCCAGCAAATCAACAAGAGGAAGTAATAACTCCAACAACCAATTCTTCAACAGCGACATCACATAATGATATTGTGCCGTCAAAAGAAGAATCAACTCCGCAAAGGGAATTTACTACAATTGAAATTCTTGAAAGAAGAAATCATGTAGAAGTGGTGAAGCAAGCCAAACGTGCTGGAGTCAGCACCGAAGGTAGCACAACGGACATCCTTGAAAGGATAAACCACGCAGAGGTCGTGAAGCAAGCAAAACGTGCAGGAGTCAGCACAGAAGGAAGTACAACGGACATCCTTGAAAGGATAAATCGCAAGGAACTTAAAAGAATGAATTGGTAAAAACAAATGAGTAACATCCACACTCCACAACAACGCCATGCGAACATGGCAGCTATCCACGGCAAGGACACGAAGCCAGAGGTGGTTGTGCGCAAGTGGCTGTGGGGGCATGGGTATCGCTATCGGCTAAACCATCCACGACTGCCAGGAAAGCCTGACATCGTGATGCGGAAGTACAGGACTTGCATCTTTGTGAATGGTTGCTTCTGGCATGGACACAATGTGAGCCTTACCCCTAGCCCCTCTCCAAAGGACGAGGGGAACATGGAAAACTCGGAATGTTGTAAGGTTCCAAAAACGAATCGTGAGTTCTGGGTGGCAAAGATACGGAGGAACAAAGAACGGGATATTGAGGTTCAACATAAACTCGCCGCAATGGGCTGGCACAGCATAACCATCTGGGAGTGTGAGTTGAAATCAGCCAAAAGAGAACGCACCTTGGAGTCGCTTGCCTTCACGCTTAACAGAATATATCTGCAAGACCATAGCATCAGACGGTACAAAATGCCTGAGGAAACGCCAATGATGGCGGCAGAGGATATTCCAGCAGAATATGGAAATAAAGCAACAGATAATGCGTTATAAGAAATATGGCACTTACAATAGAAGAACTAAAGACACAGATACAGAGTGACGAACATCGTCAGCTGGAGTTGAAGAAGACAACAGGTGAGCTGAAAGATGGCATGCATACAGCTTGCGCCTTCTTGAATACCGAAGGTGGCTGGCTTATCTTTGGCATTGCTCCAACATCATTGAAGATTCTGGGACAGCAAGTCACAGACAATACTCAAAGGGAGATTGCGCAGGCTCTCAGTTACATGGAACCGCAGATTGATGTACGAGTAGAGTATATTGACGTTCCCGAAAGGCCAGATCACAAGGTGATTGCCATGCACTTTGAAGGATGGGCATGGGGCATGGTGCCTTATACTTATCACGGTTGCCCTTACTATAAAGTGGAGAGTACAACGAAAGAGATGCCGCGTGACATGTATGAAGAGCGGTTACGCAGGAATAAGCCAGACTTGTTTGCTTGGGAAAGGCAACCATCGGAATTTACAGACATCAGTTCTCTGGATGAGAAACTGATACGTGGCATTGTACGTCTTGGTGTTGAGAGGGGAAGGTTGTCTGATCTGGCTCTAACCGAACCCATTGAGAATGTATTGGGAAAATGGAAGCTGACTTTAGGCAACAAGCCTCTGAATGCAGCTACAGCACTCTTCACAAGAGATACAGGATTGTACACGCAGTTCACCATGCGCCTGGCCCGTTTTCAAGGAACAGACAAGAATGAGTTTATAGACAATCAGCGAGTGGAGGGCAATATCTTCGTATTGCTCAATGAGGCTATGAACTTCTTCCGCAAACACTTGAATATGCATGGGAAAATTGTCGGACTAGTTCGTGATGAATATCTGGAAGTTCCAGCAGAAGCTCTGCGTGAAGTGGTTCTGAATGCACTTTGCCACCGTCAGTACGAACGATATAATCTGACTATAGGCATCGCCATCTACGATGACCGCATTGAGATTGAGAATCCTGGCATTTTGCCGCCTCAGATTACACCAGAGAATATCCTTCAGCCTCATATCTCTTATCCATACAATCCGCTTATAGCTAATGTGCTGTATAGTACAACCTATATTGAGAACTGGGGGTCGGGTGTGAAACGCATCATGGAGGCTTGCCAAAAGAGGGGCATTCCATCGCCTACATGGACTATCAATGGCGGTTTTGTTGTAGTGACATTCATGAGACTAGCAAAGGGCATTACTCAAGATGGCACTCAAGATGGCACTCAAGATGGCACTCAAGATGGCACTCAAGAAGACACTCAAGAAGACAATCTTGATAAATGGATTGAAAATCAAATTAGACAGAATCCTCAAATTACAACAGAGGAACTGGCTAAAATGAGTAAAAAAGGTCTGAGAACTGTCAAGCGCCATATAGTTAAAATGCCTCACATTCGTTATGTAGGTAGTGGTTATAGTGGTCATTGGGAGGTACTTGACAAAGAATAAAACCATCTTCGCGATTTGCGATAGTGATTCTAACGAAATAGGTCTGTTGTCATCAACGACCGACCAAACCAAAGAGCAGTTCCATCTGGATCTGCTTTTTGGGTTTTTATCATTTTCTATAATACTGCGCTATCAGCCAAGCAATGCATCCTGCTACTACAAAGATTCCAATGGTGAAGAAAAACCAGAAAAACCATTGAGCATAGTGACCGAGGTAACAGCCATCAAACTCCTTATATCGGTCACGTACTTTCCTGCGTTCTTGAACAAGCATGGTATTGACCTCACGGATATGTTCTTGCATCTTGACAAGCATCCATTTGTGTTCCTTGTCGAACGTGTCTTGAATATTCTGCCAATCAGCATCAGACACATTCACTGACCCCCTCAACTTTGTGGGCGCATCTTCCATGACTTGCTCTATATGCTCGTGGATGATGTCAACCCTGCCACTGATGGTATCAACGGCATTACCCAGTTTCTCCTCGGCTCGCTGATACTGCTGGATTACCGACTCACATTGAAGCGTAGCATTCACACAAGTATTGGTAGCTTTATTTATGTTGTCACTTAGTTCCTTCAGTTCAGGCACACGACTGATGATGTCTTGTTCGGCATCCTTCTCCTGAATTTCCTTCTGAACTTCGTTGAACATTACATCGAAGTCAAGCTTGTTCTCATTGTTTTTACTTTTTCTTATCATAGATATATGTGATTGTTTTAACGGTGGAAACCGCGTTTAACTGACTTTGGCATGCACATGGAATGAGCCATCTGAAGGCATCGGCGAGCATACTGACGCTCATCCTCATCATCCTTTTTGCCCCAACCTGATTCGGGTGCCGAGCCGCCACCACCTCCGCAAGATTCGGACATGGATGTTGCGGCATCAATGTAGTCAACGAAGAGAAGCATGGCGGTATGAGCAACGTTCTCGACAATGGCGGTATCATTGCCATCAGGAACATGTGCCTCATTGAGGAAAATATCCTTGACCGAATTGGGAATATCAACAGCCTTGCTGCCAATAGGTGTATCGATGTTGAATATAGTGAAGGATGGCAAAGGCTTTGCCTGGACTCTTGGCTGCGCCTTGGGCTGAGTAGATATCATTGTTTGAGCAGTCGGACGAACAGAACGGCTGCTTGTGGTAACAGTCGGTGTAGATGGTTTCACCTTAACCAGAGCAGGCTTCGGATGGAACTTCTTCCATGTAGCTTCAAGCTGTGATACCATGAACTTTCGACCGATTTCAGAAGCCTTGAATACTGAGGCATTCTTGCTAATGGTGTAGCCAACAAGTTGCTTACTCTTGTCATAACGAGGTGTCACATCATAGCCCTTCATACGAAGCATCTTGAAATAGAAGTCAACGTCAAAATTCTCCATTTTCTGAAGGGTGTATTCACAAAAGTCCGCAATCTCTTCTCTTCGCATGTCACGTATTTCCTGAGGTTGTTTCCAATCATGCCTCATATTGATAATTTCCGCAGCCATCATTGCCCTCTTGTGAATATCGTGAACATCGTTGGTATTGCCATCAAGGTCAACACGGCAACAGTCCAGATGCAGGTGCAGCGTTCCAGACTTGGAGTCGGAATGCAATCCAGCCACATTCATTGAGTTACGGAAATTTGTCTTGACTTCCTTTTCCATGCCCTTGGGGATGAGTCCGACAGAATCAAGAGTTTCCAATGCTTCATCACCAAGGTTCACCCAATCATCCATCTTTAAGTTTGCAGATTCTTCCTTTGAGGGCGAGATTACAAATGTGGTCATGAAGCGTTCCAGCTTTCGCCCAACAGTCCTGTCCTGCTGATGCAGCTGGCAGTGATGCTTCATCATATACCAAATGGCGGTCGGGTCGATACCTTCAGGCATGTGGTTCACCTTGACCACTTTTGCCTCATCTTTCTCCAATGCGTACCTTACGGCATTGCCGCCGTATGGCACGACTCTTGCAAGCATAATCATGATACGTTCCTTTCTTTGGTCTATAGAGATGATGAGATATTCTCTTCGATGCTATACCAATGTTGGATGAGTTCTGCAACAGACTTAATCCACCATGTCATGAACTTCTCCGTCTTAAAGAGCTTCAACTTTTCCTCATCCGTTTTCTTGGAAAGGATGCTGCTGATTTTTATCAGATCCGTCCTGGCATAGACAAGGGAGTTCAAGGCCTCGACTTCTTTCTTGGTGAGCCGCTGTCGTGGATGATGCTTCAATCCTGTTTCAGTCAGATAGCAATTCAGGCTTATGCCACATTCCTTGGCAAGTGCTTTGAGTTGCAACCAGACTTCATCAGTACACCTGAAAGCGTGTACCTTGGTTGGCGGTTTCTTGGTAATATGTTTCTTCTTCATTGTCAATGAATTGATTAAAAGGGATGAATATAAACTGATTAGAAAGAAGGACAAGGTCTGCGAGCCTGCGAGTAGCCCGAGAAACTTTTAGGAGTGCAATAACAGGGACACCTGTTTTGTACTACAAAAGGATTTCTCGAAAAGTCCCTCTAAAAAATCGGAGCTTTTAACAATAAAGTTCCCCTCAGGGCTTAGAGGACTGTTTCGGTTTCCCTTGTAAACAGTATCGGCAAACACCCCTTGAGAAGGTTTGTGATGCAACTTGCAGCCTATGTCCTTCAAGACTGTTATTGGTCGCTGTGAAATCCGTTAGTACAGTAGTTGTCATCGGACTTCTGATGGAAGCCGTTGTTACCTACAGATGGGATGCCGTTTGGCCGTAGAACCTGTCCTTCATTCTGTGCTGATGCTTACTCATTTCTTTTCCCTCCATTCCGAATACCATAGGCTTCTTCTTTCGAAGAGAGTATGTCATTGGAGTAAGCGGAATTGTCGTTCTTCGGTACATGGGAAGAATTTTCACCCGTTCCAAATTTACTCACATTGCCACTATCATTAAATTGTGGTGATGGATGGGACACATGACTGTTGGCTGACGAAATAATGCCCATGTTTCCTTCTTGGGAATTGTAGCCATCCAAACCAGAACCATCCTCATCTTTGATGATTCCATCAGCTACCTCTGTTGTGATGACCCTTGCAGGGGGAACATCCGCACGAACAATTGCAGGGCCATTGGCGTTCCTTCTTGATGCAAACGGATTCTTGACGAACCTGCCATCCACATACCAGCCCGAAAGGGAATGAAGTGTATGGATGCGGTTTTCTCCAATCTTCTGCGAAGAAGAAATATCCAGAGATCCATTACCTCTAATAGTTTTGGAACCGTCTTGCGGTCTTTATCCCAAAGCTTGGCAAGTTGGGTATTGTCAACCATCATTTGACCGGGCAAGATTTCAACCTGTTTGGTCTTACTCTGTGATACAAGTTTAGTTTCTCGTTCAGCGAGAACCACAAGCGACATAAAGCATTCCATGCGATCAATCTTGTACTTCTTACTGCGTAGATACTCCAGCTGTTCCTCGGACAGCGTGAAGCAATAATGAATCTTTTCCTTATCCATATAAATTTAATTTTAAGATTTGTCTGCACGATAAGTAGCATTGTTGAATACAATTTTCTCTACCATTTCATTGAGTCTGTCGGCTATTCGATCACCATAACACTTACGAATCTGTTTTGGAGTAAGATTGGTAGTTATGATTGTGAACAGTTGTTCATCATACCGTTTTGTCAGCAAGTCTATGACAGGAGTCACCACGTTGCCAAAATCCATAACCTCTTGCGGTTCGGTGCCAAGGTCATCAATGCCAAGCATGTCCTTTTGAGAGAGTCTGATGAATGCTGGATAGTCCGTTCTGCCAAGATAAGCAATATATTTTGAGTCAGTAATTTGAATGCCATAATTGCCTTGGCCATTAGGATTTGGAATGGCGAGATAGTTCAGCAGCTGCTGGAATGCTTTGAGCAAAGTGCTTTTCCCGTTACCGCATTCGCCACATAACAGTATACCAAACTTGCTACTGCCACTCGTCAACCAGTTAGCCATCTGTTGCAATTGCGACTTGGAATAATCGTTCTCATAGAAACTGCGGTGGCGAAACTCCACTTCCGCCATTGTTGCAGCAAGCAGACAATCGTATGCCTGTTCTGCTGACATAGATAGCCTAAAACGTGGTTTCATAGTCCTTCGCTGAAGCAGTATGGACTTCAGCCGCCCTACGTCTATTTTTGATGGAACTTGAATCATAATAAGAATTTGGAGTTTGAGGTTTAAAATATTCTTTGTCTTTATCTTTATTATTAAGCGTCAAGTCATGCGTCATGTTAGCCGTCAATTCAAGTAGGAAATATTCAGACGGTAGAAAACGTGATTTCCCATTAGAGAATTTTATAAGCCCCTTCTCAGCAAGATGCTTTCTAGCATTTATAACAGTCTGCTTTGACATGCGAAGCGTCTCACATATATATAATGTAGAGCATGGCACTGGCATGTTCCAGTAGCGAACATTACATTCGTTTACCAGTAATGCATATAACGCCACTTCACTTGCAGGAAACGAACAAACTGATGCTACACGCCAAAACTGGTTCATATAATCAATGTACGTCATACCTTTTAATATTTGATTCTCGACTTAGACCTCGAACGTTCCGGCTTCCTTCGCAAGGCTCAATGCCAACTCGGAGTCAACGACAATCTTACGACCCACTTGAGTGATAGCAGAATCAATCACACCGCTTTTCTTGATTCTGTTAGCAGTGGGTATGCTGCAACCGAAAATTTTGGCAATACCAGCGATGCCATGTTCATAGTGTCTCTCTGGTACCACCTTGGCAGGTACCTTTGCCGGTTGCTTTTCTGCGTTCTGGAAAAGCAGAACAAATTCCTCTCCTGACATCATGCAGATAGGCTTTTCGAGCAACTGCTCTATTGTAACGAGTCTTGTCATACATAATTCTTTTGTAGTCCGCCAGTTGTACTTCCTGACATTCCGATTAAACTTATGTTGTCGGTTCATGAACCATCGTTGAACTCCCGTGATTTGGAATTCGTAGGCAAAGGTAGTCTGTTTAAGTCGGTGAATAATTATGACTGCTATTGGCCAAAAACTGAGCAAGTTTTTTCTGTATGGTATTTTTACAGTAATTCACAAATAGGCATAACTATTCACACCGAAAACTGAGTTTTCAGTGTCAAATGATAGGGGACATGATATGTGGACAGAAATATGGCGTGAAAAGACTAAAAAGATGGAAAAAATGTTTTCCCAACTGTTTTCCCATCGCAATTTTGATACTCTGCGAGACCTCGTTTACATGTTTTACTTGTGCTGATACGATGCCAAGTTTATCAAAAAATCATGGAGTTTTCAAAATTGCTGTGTTTTCCCATTGTTTTCCCGAAAAGAAAAATCAGCAACTTGAATTTCTTCTAAGTTGCTGATTTTCAGTGTGGACCAGCCTGGGCTTGAACCAGGGACCTCCAGATTATGAGTCTGTTGCTCTAACCAACTGAGCTACAAGTCCGGGATTATATTAATTCGGCTGCAAAGATAATCAATAAAATGGAAACAGGGGAAAGGAAGGTAAGGATTTTTAAGGTTTTAACACATTTTGAGCGGGACAGGAGGGCTTTTACGCCGATTTGGAGTACCTTTGCAGCATACTTCCCAGCCGACCGGAGACAGCAACGGCATCCTATGACGCTTCATCCGGACGGGCCTGCAGAAGCGGGCTTCCTGGTATGTCCGGACCAAGGGCGTATATAATATGTCTCCGGCACGGATGGACATAACGGATGAACATACAGGAACAGACGGGAACAGAAAACAGATTTACAGACAACCGGAATTGAACATCATATACATCAAAGAGGGTGAGAAGCCGGAGCTGCCGGCATTGGCGGCTACCATCGGATTCTTCGACGGGGTACACCGGGGACACCGGTTCCTGATCGGACGTGTCGTCGACGAGGCACGACGGTCGGGAATGGCATCGGCCGGAATCACCTTCGACCGCCATCCACGACAGGGATTGCAGGCAGACTACCAGCCGGAGCTGCTGACGACGCTCGACAGGAAACTGCAGCTGCTTTCGGAAATACAGGTCGACAACCCCCTCGTACTGCATTTCGACAGGTCGCTGCCCGCTCCCCCTGCCCGCCGGTTCATGGACGAGGTGCTCCGCCGGCAGCTGAACGTGCGGAAACTCCTGATCGGCTACGACAACCGCTTCGGACACGACCGTGCAGAGGGCTTCGACGACTACGTGCGCTATGGACAGGCACTGGGCATCGGGGTCATCCGTGCCGATGCCTTCCTCCCGGGGGGAGAGAAGGTCAGCTCGTCGGTCATCAGAGACCGCATACGCCGGGGCGACATCGCAGCAGCCAACCGCCTGCTGGGCTATGCCTATACGATAGAGAGCACCATCGTACGCGGTTACGGGAACGGGCACCGGCTGGGATTTCCTACCGCCAACCTCAATATGGCAGCCTGCCGCCAGCTCATCCCGGCAGCAGGCGTCTATGCCGTGGCTGTACGGCATAAGGATTCCTCAGAGTGGAGGCGGGGCATGATGAACATCGGCACACGTCCCACATTCAACGGAAAGGCGATGTCGATGGAGGTGAACATCTTCCACTTCGACGGCGACCTCTACGACAAGCCGCTGGCTGTCAGCTTCATTGCCAAAATCCGAGACGAGCGGAGGTTCGGGTCGCTGGAAGCCCTGGCACACCAGCTGGAACAGGACCGGGAAGCTATCAACCACCTGTTCGATGCCGGACAGATCCGGCAGCAGCAGATGGAAGCCCGACTGTAGGCAGCCCGCAGAAGAACAAAGTGATCATCATTAAGGAAAAGAGAGAAATATGAAGCATAAAGACACGTGGACAAACGTCCTTTACATCATCCTGTTCGTCGCAGTCTTCGTACTGCTGCAGTTCCTGTCACGGTACCTGTCGGCAGGATGCATTGCCATTGTCCGGGACATACCGTTCCGTACCGCCATGAACGAGGACAGCAGCGGAACGGCCGTTGCCGTCACCACTGTCATCAGCAGCCTGTTCACCTTCGCCCTCTTCACCCGTGCCGGCTGGGCACCGGTGTCGCGCACCTACCTCAGGTCGCGCCCCTGGGGTGTCCTTTTCTGGGCATTTCTGCTGGCGGCAGGCTCGATACTCCCGATGGAGTTCGTGGCAGAGAAAATCAATCTGACCCTCCCCTCGCAGACACAGCAGCTGTTCGAAAGCATCATGAGAACCTCCTGGGGCTATCTCGCCCTGGGCATCATGGCTCCGATAGCCGAGGAGGTCGTGTTCCGCGGAGCAGTGCTGCGCACGCTGCTGGACATCTTTGGCAGCAGAGCCCACTGGGCAGCCATCGTGTTCTCCGCCCTCGTCTTCGGCGCCATCCACCTGAACCTGGCGCAGGGCACACACGCCTTTCTGGTCGGTCTGCTGCTGGGCTGGATGTATTACCGTACGGGCAGCATTCTCCCAGGAGTCCTGTTCCACTGGGTCAACAACACCGTAGCCTACCTGATGTTCAACTTCATGCCGCAGATGAATGACGGAAAACTCATCGACCTCTTCCATGGCAGCGAGCGGATGATGTACGGCGGACTGTTCTTCTCGCTCTGCATCCTCGTACCCTCCATCCTACAGCTGGGGAAGCGAATGGGGAAAGTAAAAGGTAAAAAAGTAAAAAGGTAAGAAAGTAAAAAGGTAAAAAGGACAGGCAGGAAAAGCCAGTCTCCTCGACACACGTGATTTACGTTTTTTACAAAAACTTCCGGAATCGCTGTCTGCAATACGATGCAATGGATTCTGTCATGCCGAGGAAGTCATCCACCTTGTTATGATGCGCGATGGTACGGCCGGCATGGAACATTGAGACAAGCGACCGCCGTTCTATGACGGGGCAGGAGAGAATCCCTTACAACACAATGCCCCGGTTTCCAGAAGACACAACATCCCGGTTTCCCAAAGGCAAACATCTCGAAAACGATAAAAAACGCACATGAATAATACACTGATAGACAACTCATCAGCACAGCTCTCAATGCTTCAGGCATTGAGGGATTGTCTGGCTTCTGAAGGCATTCTCACTGTCAGGATCGCAACAGGATACTGGGACATTCCGGGACTTGCTCTGCTGGCAGACGACATCAGATCCTTCCTGCGGAAAGAAGGGACAAAGCTGCTGCTGCTCATCGGAAAAGACCCGTACGTGTATGCGTCTCAGGTCAGGAATCCCAAGTACAGGGACATGGATTACCCTGGTGACTTCATCCGTACAGACCTGTGCGAACTTGAGCCGAAGACTGAATTCGAGAATGCAGTGCGGCTTCTTCTGGAGTATTGCACCGAAGACGACGGTTCCAAAATACAGATTCGCATATTCCGAAAGAACAAAGATAATGCCGCACAGTTCCTTCATTCCAAATGCTATATCTTCGATGGCCGCGATGCCGGTAAAGGATACGGCCTGATCGGCAGTTCCAACTTTACAGGAAAAGGACTGCAAGGCAACGCAGAGTTGAATTATCTGGAGACAGATGTGGTCCGGGTGCTGTCAGAGGCGCCCATTCCCAATCATAAGACCCACGTGCAGTGGTTCGATGAAAAGTGGAATATGTCAGAGCCATGGAACAAGGAGTTCCTGGAACAGGTGTTGAAGCGCGCACCCATCACCCGAAAAGTCATGGAAGAACCTTTTACCCCATACGAGCTGTATATCAAGCTGCTCCGAATCAAGTTCGGAGAAGTGGTTGACAAGTCGCTCGGCCAACAGATTCAGTCCTACCTGCCCACCGGCATCCACAGGCTGGAATACCAGATAGAAGCAGTCAAGCGGTGCATCGGCATCATGCACGAACACGGCGGCTTCATGCTGGCCGATGTCGTGGGCCTCGGCAAGACCATCATCGGAATCCTGATCATAAAGCGTTTTCTCTCTGTTCCTGAAGATGACGGCCGGGAGCGCAAGGTGCTGGTCATCACCCCACCGGCCATTCAGTCTGGATGGAAGAAAACCATCATGATGTTCGACAAGGATGCTGAAGAAAAGATTGCACCCTACATTGACTTCGTCACCACAGGACGCATCGGGAATCTTGCAGAAGGAACGGACTTGGAAGATGATGACAGCGGCGATACCGGAGAGTTCGGCGAAACGCTGCAAGACAAAAACTACGGGCTTATCGTCATTGACGAGAGCCATAAGTTCCGCAACAGTGCCACGCTGATGTACCAGTCGCTTGACGGACTGATACAGAAGATCGGTGCCGATACGGGGACATATCCATACATCGGACTGCTTTCTGCCACACCGCAGAACAACCGCCCCAACGATCTGAAGAACCAGATCTATCTTTTCGAACGCAACCATAATGACAGCACACTGAAGAAGGCTGAAGGCGGTAACATTGAAAAATTCTTTGCCGACGTAAACAGAGAATACGACCTGCTTATCCGCAAGCCTGAAGCAGATGCTACCACAGGCGATCTCATTTATGACATCCCATCAGACGAACGCCGCAGACGACTCGACGAGGTCTCCAGGAAACTCCGCGACTGCATTCTGAGCGACATCCTTGAGCGCAGGACAAGAACCGACGTCGAGACGTATTATGAAGAAGACATAAAAGCGCAAGGCCTTGTATTCCCGAAGATTGTCGGACCGAACAACCTTGAATACATCATGGACGAGGAACTGGCAACGCTTTTCTCTGACACCATGACCATCATCGCCCCGACCGAGAAGGAAAAGCTGCAGACTGATGAATGGCTGAGATATTTCCGTTACCGTGCCATCGAGTACTTTGCCGACCCTGCCAACGAAAAGAAACACACCGGACGGGGCAACCGCAGCGTAGGCGATGTGGCAAAGCAGCTCGCCACCATCATGCAGATCCTGCTCGTAAAGCGGCTGGAAAGTTCGTTTACAGCTTTCACACAGTCCCTGCTCAACCTCCGCCGCTATACGGAGAATATGATCAGGATGTGGGAGAATGACACCATCTTCGTCTGTCCGCAAATCGATGTCAATAAAGAACTCGATTTTGAAACAAAGAACAAGGAGCAAGAAAAGAAAAATAAACGAAAGAAGGGCAAGGTGCAGAAGAAGAAACTTACTTTCAATGACTGCGTGGAAGACATCAGGAAGAAAATAACCCGGCTCACGGAGCAGGGGCGGAATGAGAGAGGACAGAATGCCGAATACAGACGGAAAGACTTCAAGGAGGAATATTTTGCCCAGCTGAAGGAAGACCACCGGCTCATCTCAAACCTGTATGACCGCTGGGCAAGAAACTCCCAAGACCCCAAGTTTGATGCGTTCAAGGAGAAGATAAAACCCGAGCTGTTCAACCCGCAGACGAACACATCCGGCAAACTGGTCATTTTCTCCGAGGCCATCGACACCGTCCGGTCTCTGGCGAGAGCCGTCAAGGCCAAAGGCTACAAGACACTTGTCATCACCGCCGCCAACCGCGACGAGATGGAGCACACGATAGAAGAGAACTTCGACGCCAATTACGAAGGAAAATGGAAGGACGACTATGATGTGATCATCACGACCGAGGTGCTGGCAGAGGGAGTGAACCTGCACCGGGCCAATGTCATCCTGAACTATGATACTCCGTGGAACTCGACCCGCCTGATGCAGCGCATAGGACGTGTGAACCGCATCGGCAGCAAAGAGCCGTTTGTCTACGTCTATAACTTCATGCCGAGTGCGGAAGGTGACGCCCAGATACAGCTTGTCCGCAAGGCACACACGAAACTGCAGTCGTTCCACCTATTGTTCGGAGGGGACAGCAAGATTTTCTCGGAGGAGGAAGACATCATGCACTACAATCTTGCCAAGGCTGTAGACGGAGAAGAGTCGCCTCTGCAGAAATATGTGTATGAACTGAAACAATACAAGAACACCCACCCTGAACGCTATGCCCGGATCGAACAGGCTGAGGACGGCTGGCAGATCGCCCAGGCAGATTGCGGGACAGCCTACTTTGTCGTAAAAGCCCCCCGGTCCGCAAGACTTGCCGTGAGAATACGTCAGGCGGAGGACGGCCGCCATAATGCCGAAATCATTTCCCTGTTGGATCTGCTTGAAGAGATGCGGACAGAGGAAGATGCCAGACGTGTGCCCCTGCCGGAGAACTGGCAGCAGCTGGCATCGGAAGCCATCAGGACTTACAATCAGTACTTCGTGCGTATCAGCAGGCCAAGGACGGGAGACAAACGCACACAGGCTCTTGAGGTCATCGTGAAGCTGTATAACAGCAGTCCGGTCTCCGCGAAATCCAAGGCTCTCCTGAAGAATGCAAGGAAACTTGCAGACAAAGGCAGTGCCGACATCATCAGGAAGATGCTTGTCATCGGAAAGGAGCTGCGAGAAAAGGATTCACGCCTGTTTGCCATCGGGCAGCAGGACATCGACGAAATACTGGAACGGGAGATCGGCAGGCTCGTCGCCAACGTAGAGAGCAGACAGGGTGAGGCTACAATCGTTTTAGGAACAATCAAGTAAACAGGCAGGATGGACAAGAATTTATTACAGACGTATTTAAGCGACCGGTACCAGGGCAGCAGGTCGTTCCTCGAGAACATCATCTTCCCGATCTTCGGAGAAGACAGTTTTGAAGATGGCCATGAAACAGAGTTCCTGAATCAGAAGGACGAATACAGGAAAACATCCGAGACACTTGGCATACGCAGCGTCAGGCAGGTAGGAAAGATAGAAGTAGGTGTCGAACCCCTCTACATCTTCGACGTGACGGTCAGCGACAGGGTCAGGATGGAACGCAACAGGGTAGGCATCCAGCGGCTCGTCCGATCCATCATGGGGACTTACTCCTGCGCCTTCATGCTGTTCCACTACGAAAATGACGTACGGTGGGACTGGCGTTTCACCTTCTGCCATATCAGCGGAGACAGGAAAACGGCTACTGACAGCAAACGCTATACGTTCCTGCTGGGTCCTGAACAGTCATGCCACACAGCAGGACAGAATTTCATGAAACTTTATGAGAAACATGGCCCTATAGAGGTAAAAGACATTGAGAATGCCTTTAATGTCGAGGCACTGTCTAACGAGTTCTTTGGCAAATACAAGTCGGAATATGACAGCTTCGTTGAATACATTACGGGAAAACGTTATGTGAAAAAGGGTGGAAAGTATGTGGAAGCCCAGACGCACGCCCCCCACCCGACCTTATATCCTGCCTTCGGCAGCAATGACAAGCTGGTACGCGACTATGTAAAGAAACTCCTGGGACGTATCGTATTCCTGCACTTCCTACAGAAGAAAGGCTGGCTCGGTGTGCCGGCCGGGAAAGACTGGGGAGACGGCGACCGCAACTTCATGCTCCATCTTTTCGAGAATGCCTCGGAAGAGCAGAAAGACAATTTCCTGGATGAGGTGCTGGAGGGACTGTTCGCCGACGGTTTAGACTGTGACCGTTCCGACAGGAACGACCTGTATGATACCAAGGTGGAAGGCTTCCGGAACTGCAGAATTCCGTATCTGAACGGCGGTCTTTTCGAACGCGACCCGCTTGACGAAAAGACGGTAAAGTTTCCTGCCGAATACTTTGACAGTCTGCTCACTATGCTTTCGCAATACAATTTCACCATCGATGAGAACGACCCTGATGATGCCGAAGTAGGAATCGACCCCGAAATGCTCGGACGCATTTTCGAGAACCTGCTGGAAGACAACAAGGACAAGGGTGCGTTCTATACACCGAAGGAAATCGTACAGTACATGTGCCGAGAAAGTCTCATCGCCTACCTGCAGACCGGTCAGGCAGAAGAAGACAGGGAACGCATCCGCCGGTTCGTCACCACACACGACGGCGAACAGCTGGACGGATTGAAAGGAGTCCTCGACCGGAAACTCCGTGACGTGAAGATATGCGATCCGGCCATCGGATCCGGAGCCTTCCCCATGGGACTGCTGCGCGAACTGTTCCTCTGCCGGGCAGCCATCGAGCCGGACGTAGCGGAGAATGCGGCCGACATCAAACGGCACATTATTCAGAACAATATCTATGGCGTAGATATCGAAAGGGGAGCGGTGGATATCGCCCGGCTGCGCTTCTGGCTTTCGCTGATCGTCGACGAGAAGTCGCCCGAGGCACTGCCTAACCTTGACTTCAAAATCATGCAGGGGAACTCCCTGCTGGAACAGTACAAGGGGATAGATCTTTCCGCTGTGACCGGAAGAAAGGAAGAGACCGAAAAGACTGTAACCTTCTTCGGAAATCTGGTAGACGATTCCCGCAGACAGCTTTGCGAGAAACTTGACGAGTATTATGCCTGCCCGGAACATACCCAAAAAGTTGAACTGAGAAAGCAAATTGCTGAAATCGTAAAGCAAGAACTCGTCGAACAGGGTATCACCGTCGATTTCGGAGACATTGACCTCGCTGCCAACAGCCAGTTCTTCTTGTGGCACACATGGTTCCACGACGTATTCTCCCGACCCTCAAAAGAGGGCTTCGACATTGTCATCGGGAATCCGCCGTATATTGAAGC
>OBLF01000422.1_pt1 | contig 47272 bp, 58 predicted proteins | sample 1519231 | NCBI WGS metagenome assembly OBLF01 (sample SAMEA2602895, study PRJEB22501) | metagenome | reverse complement strand
CTTCATTACTCAGGCGCTCCCTTCGGCTCCCCGGCGTTGCCGGGTCGTCTGCCCTACTCCGCTAACCCGCTTACTGCGTAACCGGGTAATCTCCGCCGAACCCGCAAAGGCGCGGTTTCGGGCTGATCGCTAGGGTCAGATAGCGAACATCCAACCCCCTTCTCTTTTGCCGTCATAAAAAGTCTGGCCATCGCGCCCGGGTCAACCAAAACGCCAGCAAAAAAGCGCCGCCGGTCGCAGCTGCAGCTGGCGAAATGCTGGCAGTCTCTGCTGTATTGTGAGCCGCTACATGATCGAGGTAGCAGCCATGCGGGAACGGCGACACGCCGCCGTCCCACGCACCCGGAAATCACGCTCAGCATGTCGCAAGCGCCATCCTGACCGCTCACCGGGACTGGCTTAATCCAGGCGGAATCGTGGCTTTAAGGCCGGTGGTAGTTGGGCTTTGCAGTGAGGGGGGTTGTGCCGTGTCATATTGAGTTATCCAGGCGGCTGCGCCGCGTCCCCGGCGACACTCACCGGCAATGCAAAATAGACGTGTATTTGTCGCCTCTTTTAATTCAAAATCATTGCAAAATATCACTATAATCTGTAATATGTATTACATGGAAAGCACGGTGCTTTCCGATAAAGGCCGGTCGGCCAGGAAATTAAAATGAAAAAATTAGAGTTTCGTAATGGCACTGTTTCAGTTGGTGATGTTTTTGCTTCCTCGTGGGGTTATGAGCAAACGAACGTCGGATTTTACCAGGTGATTAGCACTCATGGCAAAAAAACAGTCTGTATCCGTCCTATTGATAGTGAAGTTATATATATTAACGCTAACAGTTATTTAATCCCCATTTTTGATGCATTCATAGGAAATGATATTTATAAGAGACAAGTTAAAGATCATGCTTCTGAACCATGTATTCAGGTTGATTGCTGCGAGAACGCGTATAAATATGATAAGGATGCGAAAAAGAAAATACGATTTACGACATATGGCTAATGGATAAATAATAACCCGGTTTACCGGGTTTTTTTACGAATAAATGAATGAAAGCATTGCATTTAATCACTATAATCTGTAATATGTATTACATGGAAAGCGCGGTGCTCTCCAATAAAGGCCGGTCGGCCAGGTGATAAAAATGGAACGTACAGTAAAATTCATTCGATTCCTTAACAAATATTTCGATGCTCAACTAAATTCTGAATTTGATCCTAGCGTTAAAGGTCAGAATAACACCGGTAAAGATATTGATACAATCTGGATTTACGAAAAAGAAAACGATTGTGAACCGGTTTTAATTCTCAAAGATGCTCACTGGTATACTGACAATAAAGAAGAAGGTTTTTGGATTGTTGGAAATGTATATTCATCGCTGAAGCATGGCGAAATGATTCATGAAGATGAATTTCGTCAGTTAGTTAAAGATAAAAAAGTAATTAAACAATAAACCAACCTATGCCCCGTATTAATCGGGGCAACAAAGGCCGGTCGGCCAGGAGAAAAAAATGACTACTATTAATGCTCTTTCTTCAAATCCTCTTTCTACATGGTTAGCATTCCCGGCAAGCCAACTTATGACGGATAAGGGGCAGTTAATACGCCATCTTGAAGGGCGTAAAGTGATGTATGGTGAGAGTGCAATCCCGTTTGAGCTGAATGAAAAGGGTGAATTGACGCAGGACGGCGCGGCGTATCCTTCCGTTGGTAAACTCTCCCTTGAACTGGTTGACGTTACCGAGCAGCTGCGTCTTGCCTGGCTGGAAGAACAAAAACGCGGTGCAGATTATGTCAATCCGCACGAAGAACGCCAGGAACAGCGCCGTGAACGCTATGCAGATCGAGCTGAACGCGCCAGAGCCGAGGGCAGCGCAACATTAAAACGCGCTCATGATATGGCTCCAAATCCACCGGATCAGCCTATTCTCATTGGACATCATAGCGAACGCCGCCACCGTCGGACGCTTGAAAAAATGGATAATCTCTATCGTCATGCGTTTGTTGAGTGCGCTGGCAAGGCCAGCCATTATGACAGTAAGGCCGAGGGCGTTGGTCGCGGGGGAATATCTGGTGATGATCCGGATGCCGTTCGTAAACTTCTGGAACAGCTACAGGGGCGGATTAAGGCGCAAGAAACCATGAAAGCCTGTAATGCGGCAATCCGTAGAAATAAGACGGAAGAAAAGCAGTTAGCCGCCCTGTTAGCGCTCGGGCAAACGGAGGATAATGCACGCACGCTGTTAAAAGGGGATTTTTGCGGGCGTATCGGTTTTGCCTCCTATTCATTGCAAAATAATAATGCGCAGATTAAACGGCTTAAGACCCGTATTATGGATCTGCAAGCAGTCAGAAAAGACGCTGAAGAAGTTGAAGAAGAGCATGAGGGGTTTGTGATGAAAATCGACAATGATGAAAACCGTATTATGTTTATTTTCGATGGCAAGCCAGAAGATGCAATTCGCGCAGCGTTAAAAGCCAGAGCTTTTAAGTGGAGTCCAAGCCGGGGGGCGTGGGTTAGGAAAATCACTGCTAACGCGCTTGCTGAAGCTGAGCGGCTTAAATTGGTTCTTATTGAATTGAATCAGTAACAATAAAGGCGGGGAAACCCGCCTTTTTTATTGCGGAACACGAAAATAAGTTAATGTGCATATTGAAATAAATCACTAAAATCTGTAATATGTATTACATGGGAGGCGCGTTGCTTTCCCAATAAAGGCCGGTCGGCCAGGAGCAAAATATGAATACATTATCAATAGGGCAGTGTATTACTTCCGCAGGTTCTGAGTATGTAGTAAGCGCGGTCAATCTGGAAGACGGCACACTTTCATACACCATTTTAGGGCTAAATTCCCTGACGCGTACAAATCTGCTGGCTACGTCCCTGGGCTATTATGGCTTGTCTTCCCGCCAACTCTCTCTTGATGAACTTCGTGATCGCCGACGTGAGGTGCAGGGGGCAATCAACCAGCGTGAGGCTGAAGAACGCGAACAGCAAGCCGCGCGTGATACTGCCAAAGAACGTATCAACGCAGATCCGGATAATGCCTTACTGGTGAAAGTGAACAATACCTGCGGTTCGGCAAAAACAGCTGTTAAAAACATTCGTATCCTGCTTAAAAAGCATTTCCCTGGCGTAAAATTCTCTGTCCGTATGCCTCACTACGGAAGCGTCTATGTGTCGTGGGAAGATGCCGCTCCGGAAGATAAGGTTAATGCCGTGATTTCTCGTTTTAAACACGGCAGTTTTGATGGAATGACAGATTGTTATAACTATCATAACAACCCGTTTAATGATGCCTTTGGTGGCGTGGACTACATCAGCACATCACGAAAAAGAAGTGATTCGCTTATCGCTGAAGCCATAGAGATCTTGCGCAAAGAAGATGGCGATGATTTCCCGGAAGAAGTTACTGTAGAGGCATATAAGCGTGGTGCTCTGTTATATGTTGGCCGCGAATATTCGCACAGAGGCTATCAGGGCGCGGTTTCCGACGCTATCGAGAAAATTGATAAAACAAAAAAATAAGCCGCGATACAGCGCCCATAAGGGCGCTTTTTAGTGCAATCATCCGAAAATTGGTTTACAGCGCTGACAGCCTCCGGGGGCATCGAACCCCCTCCAGCTGTTCTGTTGGCTCTGTGCAGGAGTGTTAAAATGGAAAAAATATTCTATACCCGAGGTAAAGGGCGCGTGAGAAAGTCGCTTGACGTCTATAGCGACGGTGAGCAGTACCGTTTTCTGTTCACTACCCTTGATCGTACCAATCCCTCAAAAGCTGAAAAGGCTGCGGGCGCGAAGGAAAAACGCTTTAAGGCAATGGAAGAGGAATTTTACGTCGAACACAAGGCTGTGATTATTCCAACTGAGTATCCGCAACCAGAGCTTGTGCAGAAGTTCATAGATTTTTTGAAGGGAGACATCACGCGTGAAGCAAATAGCAATTAAAAAATCCGGTAATAGTGTAACCGTCAGAATTCCTTCAGCCATTCTGAAAGCTCTCTCATTGAATGTTGATGATCCCGTAAATATTGACATGGAAAATGGGCGTATCGTGATAACGCCGGTAAATCCAGCAGAGGAAGTAACCGAAGCGAAACCCGCTGTTGCTGGGTCACTTGCTGAGGCCGTTCGCGTGAATATGGGGCTGACGCAACAAGGGATTGCAGAATATTTTGGTATTACGTTGAGTGCTTGGGCGAAAAAAGAACAAGGCATTAACCGGCTTTCGGTGGCCGAGCAGCACTATTTCCAGCTACTAATCAACCAGCATCCTGACTATGTGATTGTTCGCCGCCCAACTGACGGTGTCACACCATTGCAGAAAGCGAGCGCGGCGGCAACTAACCTGGCTGTCTATCTATCAGGTCGTCTTGTGTTGCCAACTGAAACTAAATCTTTACTGGCGACTTTAAATGGATGCGTTCGTGAGTTTTCTGAAGATTGGCAAGCTGATTTAGATCAGGTAATTGGCAGTGCCTTACCTGACGAAGCGGCGGTTTTAAAGGCGAAGCTGGACGAACTTCTGGCAGAAAACGCTGACCTTAAAAAACGCCTGGCAAATAAATAGCCTGGCTCTCTTCATTACTCAGGCGCTCCCTTCGGCTCCCCGGCGTTGCCGGGTCGTCTGCCCTACTCCGCTAACCCGCTTACTGCGTAACCGGGTAATCTCCGCCGAACCCGCAAAGGCGCGGTTTCGGGCTGATCGCTAGGGTCAGATAGCGAACATCCAACCCCCTTCTCTTTTGCCGTCATAAAAAGTCTGGCCATCGCGCCCGGGTCAACCAAAACGCCAGCAAAAAAGCGCCGCCGGTCGCAGCTGCAGCTGGCGAAATGCTGGCAGTCTCTGCTGTATTGTGAGCCGCTACATGATCGAGGTAGCAGCCATGCGGGAACGGCGACACGCCGCCGTCCCACGCACCCGGAAATCACGCTCAGCATGTCGCAAGCGCCATCCTGACCGCTCACCGGGACTGGCTTAATCCAGGCGGAATCGTGGCTTTAAGGCCGGTGGTAGTTGGGCTTTGCAGTGAGGGGGGTTGTGCCGTGTCATATTGAGTTATCCAGGCGGCTGCGCCGCGTCCCCGGCGACACTCACCGGCAATGCAAAATAGACGTGTATTTGTCGCCTCTTTTAATTCAAAATCATTGCAAAATATCACTATAATCTGTAATATGTATTACATGGAAAGCACGGTGCTTTCCGATAAAGGCCGGTCGGCCAGGAGATTAAAATGGCAGTTAACGTTGAAAGCGTAATTCGTAAGTATAAGTTTTCCGAAGCTGTGACAATTAAGATCGCAAACGTCAGTAAATATAATGATAAGCAGGTTGAAATCCGTGATGCAGCTACAGGCCGTTTAATATGGCGTGCATGGGATTTTGAGCCATCCTTCCTGGACGAACTGGAGAAACAAATTAAACCATACGTAATTTAATAGATATAAAAGAAAAGCGTTAGGCTGCGGGAACAGTCTAACGCTCATGACAAAAAAATCACTTACAGGTAAATTTTATGTCAACCAATCAGATCATATCGTTAGCAAATTCAATTGTAAAGGGTATCCAGCAGAAGCGACCAGTTAAAACGCCTCAACTCACAGGATGGGAGCTGGAAGAAGTTTTATGGTGGGTAAAAAATCTTGGAGCAGACCTGCTTTAAGGTTACATGGGGGGGATGCCCCCCTATTCCAAATGTGCCAGCATTTATTTATCACCGGTGCGGCCTCGATGCACATGATTGATAGCAATTATTCTCCAGCTGCGTAACCGGCAATACTGAAATTGACAGCAAAAGGGTCATACAATGGGAAATTATACAATCAGGACTAGCGAAAAAGATGATGCAATTATCAAAGATGCCCAGGAATATTTAGGTGTCTCAACTGTCAGCAAAGCATTTCTGGTTTCTATCAGCAAGGTTAAAGAGCAAAACGAAATGATCCTGAAGCTACAACGTGAGCTGGCGCAGGAACGCAAGCGATCTCAAAGTATGTCTGCTGGTATTGCTGATTTTGAAGTCAGTATGGCTCGCCTCTTCACGCTGAAATGATGTACAATTAACCACAGTCATAAAATCTAGTCATTCCCTTCCAAGCTTCGCCCCACACGGGGCGTTAGTCATCCGTTAGGCTGCAAAAAATTTGCGATTTACGCTAATCTCTCTTGCTTCGTGTGTATATGTGTGTATAATGGATTTCAGGTTACGGAGGGCTTATGAAATCTGCTGACCTGTTGAAAGAGCTGATAGCCGCAGGGTGTGAACTTCGACGGCACAACGGGGGAAGCCACCAGATTTGGTGGTCGCCCATAACAGGAAAAACTTTTCCTGTTCCGCATCCGAAAAAGGATTTGCCTCTAGGTACTGTCAGGTCAATCAAAAAAATGGCGGGGATTTGATCCCCGCCGACTTTGGAGGTGAGTATGTTTTTTTCTGTCGGAGTTGAATCTCCTAAAGATGCTGATACAGCATTCGGTATAAGCGTACCGGCTTTTGATCAGTTTGATTATGGGTGTGTATCCGCTGCGGATGAACAATCTGATATACCCGTAATGGCGCGAGAGGCTATTTTAAGTATCGTGGAAGAAATGCTTCTTAGCGGAGCGCATTCTGTCGAAGATATTAAAGATGCTGGCTTTATGGTTTATTCGGCTAATGCCGAATACGCGCATTGTGACTCTTGGTTTATGATTGACGTGGATCTGTCCGAATTTGAAGGTAAACAGCAACGCGTGAATATTACATTGCCAGATGTGCTGATAAAGCGAATCGATGGATTTATCCAGGGGAATCGTTCAGCGTATAAAGATCGGAGCCATTTTTTGGCTCAGGCAGCGCGGCATGAACTGGCAAAATAACTGACATTCCGGGCACGCAGAAAAAACCACGCTTTTAAGCGTGGTTTTTTCATGTCGGCGGCAATATGCCAGCAAAAAAGTGTGGCCGGTCGCAGCTGCAGCTGGCGAAATGCTGGCGAAACCCGGCATCGAGGAATGGCGCCAGGCGCAGAACTGCTGGCACTCCGGTTCTGGCCGTGGTGGTTGGCCGTCAGACGGGCGAGCAGTGCGCAGCCTGTCACTGTATGCGCGTAGCGCATGGAGGCGCGGAACGGGACGGGCATAGAGCACCGTAGCCAAATCCGCGCCTGACCCGGCGCAGCCGGTTACGATCCTGAAAGTGAGCAGAACAACCCCCCTCCCTGCAAAGCTAAAACGCGCTTACAGCGATTTTGTCCCTGAGTTAAGGCCAACGCCCCGGTGAGCGGTCAGGACGGCGCTGTGCGACGTTCTGAGCGTGATTTCCGGGGTCTTAACGGGTGTGACCAGCGGGAACAGCCGTTTAGAGGCTTAATTCTGCGGAATAGAAGCGATGAATTTAGCGGGCAAATGCCCGCTATGGTGGTCATTTTGAGGACGGTTTTTCTTGCGAACTAATGATCATATTGAGATCGGATATTGTAGATTTTGCCGCGCTATAGACAGCGAAAATAGCAGAAGCTGACAATACCAAAGAAAATGCAAGCGTACATGCGAGAACGATATTCAGTCTTCGGCTTTTAGGATCAGAAAGCTCGAAAGATGAAATTCTCGTTTGTAAGGTGTTAACTTTACCTTCAAGTTCGGCAAACACGCTAACAGCGTGTTCATCCAGAGTTTGTTTTACTGATGCTTTCAGGTCAGCTAAAACGGCCTCCTTTTTTTGGTCAATATTTTCGCTCAGTTTTGAGGCGGTCTTCTCCGCCTCTTCAACTGCATTTGCAATAATTTCGATTGAACCTGCTGTTGCTTGATTGATCTCTTCAGGAAGTGATTTTATTTGGTCGTGAAGAACCCCTAGATCACCGATTAATTCAATCAGAAGAGCATCACGCGCCGTCTTAGGTGCTCTAGTTTCTTCTTGCATGACTGCTCCTTAAGATTAAAAAAGGTTGGCATATACATCATCAAGATTGCGTTTGACGCTTTTGGCGAGTGACTTAAGGCCAAACATATCTGCCCATGTATTTCTATCTTTTGCACTTGCTTCTTTGTTTTTAAGGAGGGCTTTGTAATCAGTATCATCTGCAAGCAGAGCGTCAACAGTTAGCCCCTTGATTGATAACGCATCAAACAATTCGTTTTCATAGATTGCACATTCTTTGTTTAAGGAGAATGATTTTTCTTTTTTATGGCGTGCAATGATGAATGGAAATTCATCATCAACATCAACATCTACACGATTGAAAACAACCTTCACTTTATCCGCCGGTATGCCGATACTTGCGAGAGTGTCCAGCATTTGAATTGTTTCTTTCTGCTCTTTTGTACCAGAAGTGACAGGTACAACAAAGTAATCGAATTCTTCATGAGAATCATCAAACTTGATCATATTAGTCATGAAGTCTTCAATGTTAGAGGCTCCAATGTCAATAATTGCATCGTCTTCAAGCATTATCTTTTTAAACAGCTCACGGAATTTATCGCCATTCATTTTTTCTACATCAATTCCTAAGCCTTGAGCTGTTTCATTAATGGATTCAATAGCGAATATTGTTGCGCCATTCATGCGTGGTGCTAATAAATGTGCTGCAACGGTTGTTTTGCCAACAGTACCGGTATAGTTAAGAATTGCTACTTTCATCTTTTTCTCCTGCTGAATTTTGAAGTTCTTCTAAGTCGATTGGCTGCGATCTAAGTTTTTTCAGGTCGCTGGGGTTTCTAACAACCATTCTGGATTTATTATCCATCTGCCCATCGTCAGTATTTGTTTTCTCAGGTGCTACTTTATGTTCTGGTACTTTTGTTACCTGGGTGATTTCACTGAGGCAGTATTTTTTTACGTACCGAGTGAACTGCGGGTAACTCATTTCTAAATCAGGGTATGACTCAAAAATCATCTTCTGAGTTTCACCAAGCACAAGACGACTCTTTATCTCGTCAAGTAATGGAAGGAATTGGCTTCTCCCCTGTCTAGGTTGTTTACGCCAGTCTGACATGATCTACCCCATGTGTTGAGAATGGCTCCATTTTAGATGGTTATGGGCACTTAATGCAACGTAGTGCAATCTAGTGCAACCGTTACATCTTGTAATGCAATCTAATGCAATCTAGTGCAACTGTCAAATGGTTTTATGCAATTTAGTGCAATCCAATGCAATCCAATGCAACTGCCGAATCAAAACAGAGGCACGTTACCGACTGTATACAAATGCCTGTCGGCCTTTGCATACAGTCGCGTGCCAAAGGGGACGCCCCTTTGAAACCCCGCCTTGCGGGAACATCATCACCAGTTATTGAGGTGTGTCATGGCTGCTAAGCAGAATAAAGATATTGTCGTGTCATTTCGCTTGATGCGCGATGAGTTCTCTCCGTTTGAACAACAGATAAAAGAATCACAACTCAGCCGTTCAGCTTTTTTTAGAAAGCTAGCGTTGAGTAAAGGTGATTCGATTAATATTGAGGTTAAAGACACCAGTAAATTATTATACCTCTTTAACAAGTCTAGCAATAATATTAATCAGCTGGCTTTAAAAATTAACGCGGCACATAAAAATGGTACAATATCAGAGAGGAAGTACACTCTTCTTTTAAATGCTCTTATCAATATTGAATCACTGATGAAAAAGGCGGTTGAGGATGCTGATTAGATGCAGAGGGTACAATTCAGGTGTTAAAGAATATTTAGAAGAAGGTCAAAAGTCTGGGCGCGAGCTTTCAAGGGATGAGTTAGACGAGCGAGTAATACTGGACGGAAACCTAGAACTTACGGAATTGATATACAAAAGTATTCCAGATAAAGGACAGGATCGCTATCTAACTTTCACTCTTGCATTTAAGGAAGATGAAATTGAGCATGACAAACTAATCGAAATCACACAAGAATTTAAATCCTTTCTCATGACTGCCTATGAGACTGATGAATTTAATTTCTATGCTGAGGCTCATCTTCCGAAGATAAAAACGATGGAAGATAAAAAATCGGGAGAGCTGGTAGATCGCAAACCACATATTCATATTGTTATTCCTCGAAAGAATCTTCTTACCGGTAACGAAATGAATCCTGTTGGCAGCTATAAGCAAAATGAAAAGTATATAGAGGCTTTTCAGGAGTATATTAATCAGAAGTATAAGCTAGAATCACCTAGGGATAATATTCGAGCTACTCCAACCAGTTATGCAGATATGCTTTCACGGTATAAAGGTGACGATTTCCGAGCCAAGAATAAACAATTCAAAGTAGATTTATTAGAAAGAGTGTTCAAGGAAGATGTACGGTCTAGACAAGGATTTTATGATCTAGTGGCAGAGTATGGTGAAACGAGAATTAGGAATCAAGGAAAGCCCGGTGAATACATTGCTGTAAAGTTAGATGGTGATAAAAAATTCACTAATCTTAAGGAAAGTATTTTTAGTGACGACTTTATTGTTCAAAGGAAAATAACCAAACCCCCTTTGGAAAAACAAATCATTAGTAATCGCTTCTCTGAGTGGAGACAGCGTGCAGCTGAAATCAAGTATATGGATAAGATTGCCTCCCCTACTTACCGAGATAAATATTACGGCTCAGAAAGTAATGAGCGGTCAAAGATGCTTTCAGATTTCACAAATCGATTCTATGAAAAATATCGAGGTCATAATGAGTTACGAAATCAACGGCAGAGAAATAATCAGCAACGTTCTCCTGAATCTCAAAGAGGAATTACTCCCCCATTTGCCGATCGCCTGCAAAACCTGCCCGATGGCTATGTGGCAGGTACACAATCAGGGCAAGGAAATAAAGAGTTATTGCCGGGTAATGCACGCTTACACCTGGCAAACCAGCAAACCAACGGAAATTCTGGATTGCGACGCGCTGTACGAGGAACCAGAGGAGGAGGAGGAACTTCTCCAGCTCCAAAACAACAACGTGGATCTGCAACAGCCTCCAGTGGAAACTCGCTACGAGCCGTGGGGCGATATGCACGAAGACGATCAAAATTACAGCTGACACCTTATCCGGTTTTACCGCGCCTTAAGAATCGAATCCCAACGCTTGAAGATGTCCAGCGACGTGGGGGATTCCTTTTAGATGCAGGAACGATTAAGGGTGGAAAGATATCAGTCAAATCACCTTCTATTGCACGCGATGTAAACGTTAGTACATCTTCCGTCCCCGGCTGGCTGATTAGACGAGTAAAAGAAACGGGGTCTCCTGAAAAGAATATCAACAAATTGCTACGGAGTATTGATCGTGAATTTTATGACATTAAGCGGGAGGTATTAGCAGACAAACGTTTTACATATCAAGAAAAGAACCAGCTTCTTTCTGTCATGCATTTCGAGAGGCTAAAACGGAAAGATTCCATCGTTAATAAAAAAGAGGGTTTCTCAATGGGGAGTAAAGATATTCGCCAAATGATGAGTAATAACAGGAAGAACCTATCCGGTTTTACGATTAGCGCACCTGAACCTGAAAAAGAACAACCCGCCGAAAGTCGCTTTTCTCGGGTTATGGACAAGCTTCGTAACCCTGTCAATTATTCAAAAGTGGCCGATGATTCACGTAAGTCAGTTGAACATCATCTGGATGCGAGCAATTTGTACACCAAGCGCACCCGGAAAGGCCACGTTCATTATCTTGATAAGACCAGTGATAAAACATTGTTCGTTGATAACGGCCAACTGATCACCATGCGTAAAAATGGTCTTAGCAAAGACAGTGTTGCTGTTGCGCTCGAACTCGCACAAGGTCGCTTTGGTAGCACTCTCAATATCAAAGGGTCAAAGCAGTTCAAAGAAATGGTGATTGACGTAGTTGCTGAGCGAGGTATGGACATTCACTTCACGGATAAGCGAATGAATGAAGCGTTGCAGCTGCGCCGTCAGGAACTGGAGAAAGCTAAAGAACAGCGGGATAGCAGCAGCCGAGATTCCGCATTCACGATTGAGGGGGCGGAGCTGGAAACGAGTAGGGAATCTGCCGGCAGTGAAGATCTCCACGATAAAGCGGAAAGCACTGCCCAGGATGTTGAAAGTGAGCACACCCCACTTTATCGATCTGTATCCACCCTGCAAGGTAAAATCGTTAAGCATGGGGAAGCACCGTATTTAGATAAGGAAGGTAACAGTGCAAGTTACTATGTTACCCTCAAGGGCAAGGACGGGCAGGAAACGACACAGTGGGGAGTCGGCCTAAAAGATGCGCTTAAAGGATTCCGCCGTGGTCATGAAGTCTCTTTGGAGCTGAAAGAGTCCAAGCCGGTTCAAGTGCGTGTGCGTGATGAAAATGGGCATTTCTCCACTCGTGAAGCTGTTCGTAACGTATGGGAAGCGACCAGGCTTGATGGTCCACAACCGAAAAAGGCAACTGAAGCATCCAAAAGCGATGTTGTTAAAGGTTTTCGTACGGTCAATACCGGTGATACAAGCCCTGATTTAGCTTAGCTCTAAACCTTTCCCCCCTTCCAAGCCAGGCGTTGCCTGGCTTTTTTTTTGTGATCGAGATCGTGTACTTTCTTGTGTACAGATCACGTACTTTTATTTGTACTTGATCACGTATGGTTTTGTGCCTATGATTGCGTAACAGACGTGATGAGAGGAATTTACACATGACCCAAGTTATCCATAGCCGTAGGGTTATCAGTATCACTGAGTTCCGGAAGAACCCAGTTGAGTGTGTCAATTCTGGTAAGGGCGCTCTGGCGATTATGAGCCGCAACCATCCAGCCTTTTACTGTGTACCAGCGGAAGAGTATGGAAAACTTTTAGAGCTGGCCGAAATAGGTAAAAAGCATCAATCTAACTAAGTTAACTGCCTGATTTGGCAGTTTTCTAATCTAAATTTTCATTAGATTTACTATTCTTGAGTCTAATGAAAAGTGAGATTTTACGTTTATAGAACAGTTAGTTAGGATAAATCTTATTGAAAGCGCAGTTTGATCGTCACATTTGATCGTGCTAGATTACGCTGGCTTACGAATTGTAACGGGTGGGACGTTCCCGGTAATAGCGTCTAGGATGGGGGAACAGGCAAATGCCAAACCCCTGAATGCAAAAACCCCCCGACATCATTTCGAAACTTGGCGGTGCCGAATGATATCAGGGGGTCGTAAAGCAGGCGCTGGCCTGTGAAGGATTATAGCAAATGTATAATCACTTACAACCCCCCTACTCCGCCATAAGTGCGGGCGGGCGTGATTGAACAATCAATTAGCTCTGCAATACAGTATAAACAAGTCAAAAACCCCAACCCGAAATTTGTCGAACCCGACGATAAACGGACGCTTCCGTTTTGTCGAAAACTTATGGACAAAGCACAGGGATTCACTGAGCGTTTTGACTTCCTCATGCACGTTGCTTTTTCACGTTCACTAGGTAAACGTCACCGCAAGCCAGCTCCTTTACGGTGCAAAGCCATTGATGCTTTACTCCAGGCTATGAGTTTTCATTATGATCCGCTGGCTGGTGAACGTGGACGTGTCCAGTGTTCAGTTACGACATTAGCGATTGAATGTGATCTGGCGACTGAATCCAAGCGTGGCAATCTGTCAATTACCCGCGTCACGCGTGCGCTTGAGTCTTTAGATAAGGATTTTGGCCTAATCACATATGACACTGAGTTTGTCGCTGAACTCGGTTGTAATGCTCCTTCTAATATCCAGTTCACTCCAGCATTGTTCGAAGCGTTAGACGTATCACTTCAGTCTCTTGAGGCGGTACGCCACAGCCGCGCCGAATGGCAGAATAAGCAACGCGAGAAAAAAGGACTGCCACGGCTCGATCTGGAAGAGCTGGCTAACCGCGCTTTCAGCTATGTACGCAATAAATTCCGTGAGTATCACAGAGAACGCCGCGAACATGGCCTTAAAAGAGCCAGAGCGAAGCGTGATGCTGAGCGCAGCCGCAAAGATATTGAGCTTCTGGTTAAACGTGAATTGACCCGAGAAATCGCGGATGGTCGGTTCCCGGCAGATAAATTGGCAGTGTTCAATGAAGTGCAGCGACGCACAAGCGAAAGAACTATCATGGCGAGAGGCAATTACAGCCGCCTTGCTCCACCAAGCTATGCCTGATTAACCCCCCTGCCCTCCGGTTGACTCCGGAGGATTCCGCTCGGCCAAACATATTTATAGCTCAACTTTTAATCAGCTCAGGCGACATCTGGGCAAGCTATTCCGCATAATTCCCCTTACCCAGCAACAAAATCAAACCTCGATGCTTCATTTTTAGCCGTATACGACTTATCAACATAAAACTGCAAGGGGATATCTCCTTAAACCTCCATACGACAGCCTTAGAAAGCGCAAATCGACTTAGTTTTAAAGCGCAACAATTCTTTTAAACCCCTGCTGGATCTCTCTGTTAAAAAGATATTTATCTTCTCTATTAAAAAGAAAACCTATTCGTCAGCTGTCCTGTGGACAGCGATAATGACCGCCCTTTCAGCGAGCTACGCTCGCGACGGTTCGGTTTAATGGTCGCTATGCTCCCATAGTTAGCACCCGCCAAAGGCGGGCATAGATTCACCTCTCCCATAAGCTCCAGTGTCATTAAAAATTGCTTTTATTCCGCGGTATTAAGCCTCTAAACGGCTGTTCCCGCTGGTCACACCCGTTAAGACCCCGGAAATCACGCTCAGAACGTCGCACAGCGCCGTCCTGACCGCTCACCGGGGCGTTGGCCTTAACTCAGGGACAAAATCGCTGTAAGCGCGTTTTAGCTTTGCAGGGAGGGGGGTTGTTCTGCTCACTTTCAGGATCGTAACCGGCTGCGCCGGGTCAGGCGCGGATTTGGCTACGGTGCTCTATGCCCGTCCCGTTCCGCGCCTCCATGCGCTACGCGCATACAGTGACAGGCTGCGCACTGCTCGCCCGTCTGACGGCCAACCACCACGGCCAGAACCGGAGTGCCAGCAGTTCTGCGCCTGGCGCCATTCCTCGATGCCGGGTTTCGCCAGCATTTCGCCAGCTGCAGCTGCGACCGGCCACACTTTTTTGCTGGCATATTGGTTAACCCGGACGAGGTGGCCAGACTTTTTTTGACGGCAATCCGGAATGAAAGAAGGGTTGAATCTCCGCTGTATTACAATGTATGTACAGCGTATGTACTAATTATGGAATACGGTGTATTGACATTATGAATACACTTTGTAAAATACAACGTAATGACATGGTAAATACGTTTGGTATTTACATGATAACTACACTGTAAATCTTGAAGGAGTGCTAAATGGGTAAATCAGCGGTCTTTGGTTCAGACAAGGGCGGCGTTGGTAAAACAACGACAGTAGCCAACGTTGCCTCTGCTCTTATAAGCAAAGGAAAGTCTGTGGGCATTCTTAAATCGGATAAAAACCCAGACTTAATCAACTGGAACACAAAACGTCAGCAAAATGGACTTCCGGCAGTTCCTGTGTATGAAGCCTATGGTGATATCAGTAAAGAAATTAAACGCCTGTCAGATTTGCATGGGATCTTGCTTGTTGACTGCGCAGGGCATGATAGCCAGGAGTTTCGTAGTGCTCTTACTGTGGCGGATATTCTTGTTACGCTGGTAAAACCATCGTCCGGGTTTGAGCGTGACACTCTGACAGATGTAACCGATAAGGTACGAAAAGCTCAGTCGGTTAACACGCGATTGCAGCCGTGGGTACTGTTTACCCGAATTGAGGCTAACAAGCCAAGCAAAGTAAAGGATGCTATCGAACTTGATAAGTTGCTGCGTTCAGATCCTGTATGGATTCAACCGTTAAGAACTCGTATTTCAGCTTTAGATATTTTCGAAAGCGCATGTAACGAAGGTGCCGGTGTACACGATGTAGCTCGTGGAAACAGTCTAGGTAAAGCAAAAGGGCAAATAGAGCTGTTCGCCCAGGAAATTGGAATACTTTAGTAATACAATGTATTTACATATAGACAATACAATGTATTTACGCTAATGTATTTACATTGTATTTCATGTGTGATTCGAGGATTAACATATGTCCATGATTTTGAAGAAACCTAGCGCCAATGTAGATCAGGTTGCAACTCCTACAGCGCACGAAGTTGCCAGATTTATAGCTGACGGCGACAAGCGCCCAACAAAGGGAAGGGCTGTATCGAGAACATACCGGCTGAATCAGGTCTTTATAGATGTAATGGAAGCTGACGCAAAACTGATGGGGCAAGGGAATACCGACATTTTAAAAGCGGCTCTTGCAGCTTGGCAAAGTCTGGACGAAAACACAAAAAAACACTGGATACTTGAAAGTGCCAAAATGTAGCAAGTAAATACGTTGTATTTGTGATGTATTTACATCGTAAATATAATGCAAATACATCATTAATCCGTTTACGTCACATGCAATGAGGATGGTATATGAGCGTAAAACAAGAAAACGTAACTATCGCCGTTGAGTTAGACAGTTCAGTAGCATGGGCGCTTGCCCAGCTCTGTAAGCGCACAACACACTCTGATTGTGTGGAACGATCTCAATCAGAAGATGAAGCCTATCTCATGATGGATGGAGTAAATGCTGTTATGCGTGCGCTAAGCGAAGCTGGATTCAGCCCACGGTAGTAAATACACTGTATTTTATATGTATTCCTGTAGTAAATACATCGTGCATACAAACCGCCGTCAGGCGGTTTTGCTATTCGAGTAAATGAAAGTACGCGCAATAGATAAATCCATTGAAAAATTAAGTCCCTTCAAAGCCAGAACATCCATTGCAAAGACTCGCGTGTAAGCCTCAGTGCTGCGGCTGTAACGGTGGCCGAGTAATCCCTGTAAGACCTTTTGCGGTACTCCATTCATGAGCAAATGCATCGCGAAGCTGTGACGAAAGGTATGTGGTGTGACGGTAATCGGAAATGTTACACCGTCACTGGCCGCACGCAAAAGGGCTGCATTGAGCCAGTTAACCGGCGTTTGCCGGGAGGTGATCGGCCACACAGGTTGATGCTTAACACGTTTGCGCCATGTCGTCAGAAATTCCCTCATTCGTAACGCATATCCGGCATCAAGTAAGGGAACCAGGCGCGTTACTGGCTCAGGCGGTTTCCGGTAGCGCGAATCAGGGTGCTCCAGCTGCTGCGTTTCCTTACGTGGTCGTCCGGGGGGGCGACTGGATTCCCGTTCGCGTTGCTTCAGCGTCTTCACCACGGCCAGTGGCTGTGGATGCTGGCGCGTCGGTTCCAGTACAAAATCAACTGGCCTTAATGCCATTCCTTCACCCGGACGTGCGCCGGTGTTCCAGAGCGTATCGAAGTACATACGCTGATTAAGATCGGGCAGGTAAGAAAGCAGTACGGCCACTTCCGGGGCGAGCAGGTATTTGGGAAGTTCACCGCCCAGCTGTGCGGCGTAATCCCTCATTGCCCTGGCGGTTTCGAGCGGCAGGGGAGCGTTACCAGCATTAAGCCAGGCGTCGCTACGTGAATTCTGCAAAATTTCGCGGGGTAAATGACTCAATTTTTAAAATCTCGCGTTCCGGACTGTCACCTCAATTATGACCCAATCCGTGCCGGTGTCCGACTGCAAAAACTCCGATCACCGAAATTCCTTCACTGGACATTTTTTCCGGATATGCCGTTCTGTCCAGGCTGGCGACGGCGTATTCAGGCGGGACGGGGGAGGGGAGGGGGCGACGGCAGCGGGGTAGGCACTATATATAGTGTCTGCCACAGATAGTATGGACACCACATGTTGATTATCCACAGAAACGGGGGATAAAAACGGGACGGCGCTGTATAACTGGACAGAATAACCAGAACGTCCAAAGTGGCGCGGGAGTTACGTAACGGGGGCGGTTTGCCAGCAGTTCTGCGACCGGCTGCGCATCCGGAGAGGAAATTACGCCAGCATTTTTGAGCGTGGCCGCGCAGCTGCAGCTGACAGAATGCCAGCAATTAAGCCGCTTTCCGTTCTATCTCTTTAATGAGGACATCGATTTCATTCTTTGTCGGCACAGTTGAACTAACATGAACAAATTCTTTTTCAAAGACTTCAATAAGATATTTAGCTGATTGTAAATCTTGAATAAGAATGTTTGGTTTAATGAAATCACCGATAATTGCTTGTGCAGTATGATTAACAACATCGCACGAACGTTCTACAGACTTTTTGATGTTCTCATTGAGGTGATAGTTATCGGCAGTGACATTGATACTTAGTATTGCCTTTGAAATAATACTTCTTATGCTGATCACCTTCATTGCTAGATTTATCATTCTTACTATATCCTTTCTTTAAATATTATACCAAGCCAGATCCCGTACAGCCAGCAAAACAAGGCGAAATTACCGGCGAGGGAGTTTAGCGAAAATATCCGGTAGTTCATCAACATTGCATTCCCTGACATTGTAAACTTGATATCCATCATCAATCACCTTATTAAGCTTCTTCATGGCATCTTCCATTGACGTAGCCGCTAAAAAATACGCATTTTCAACAATAGGGATGTCATAGCCGTATCTTCCATGTAGCCAGTATAGATAAAGTTTGTATTCCATCAGCACAACCTCATTTGAGCATCAGAGTTATATTCTTAATATACCAGGCCAAATCTTACACTGCCAGCAGAACTGGACGTTATGCAACATTTTGTGGCGTGTTAGTTATCTGAGTGTCCATTTTGAACCAGCTGGAACCCATTGAGAATTAAGATTTATTGGGGAATTTAGTTGAGCGAACATATTCACTGATGTGTCAATATTTTTACAAACCCTGTGTGTAACGGCTATCAATTTTACTTCATCTTTAACAGCTTGAGATTTACCGTAGTAGTCACAAGTATTGTCTACACTTCTAAATTTAATAGTCTGTAATCCATTTTTATAAATAGCGTTAATATTAATAACGTCTACACTATTACCATTGGATTTCATATCCTCTTGAGTTTTTATAGCTTCACCAATAACTTCCGAGGTTACATCCACAAAGCTTAACGCTTTCCCGTCAGCCCATAGATTATCGTTGCGACAAATCACGGTTTTATTTTTATAGCGCATGGCGCTACCTTCTTCCAGCGCATTACCGTTACTATCACAACTATAAATAGCACTTTCAGATATTTTTATTGGTTTACCGGGATCAATAACAGGAATACCAACAGCAAATACAGAGCAACTAAGTCCGAGCATGATGAGGGTTAGTGACATTTTGAACATTATTTTATTACTCCATGCTATATGTACGTTTGGTTTAAATATTATACTAGGCCAGCTCCCGAACAGCCAGCAAAACAACCCAAAATGAAAATTAATGATGGTCGTTAGACCAAGATGGCTGACTCTGACTATGATGTCGAGATTTTTTAAATAATCGATAAAGAATAAAAGGGTTAAGATGCATTTTAGCGTATGGATATGCGTTTTGAACTTCATTGACCATTTTTACAAAAATAGATTCAAAACCTTCACGCTGGGATTTTTTGAGTAGTTTTCTGTAGAGCCATGAACTAATCATATTAGCACCTTCTTATTTAATAAACTGCCATACTGAAGCCGGGATTTTGTCATAAAGTTTATTCATTGTTAATTCTGCCAAACGATGGTCTGCTGCTGAGTTGAATGTTTCTAAATCATCTATGGAAAGAGAGTATCGGTTTTTCTCAATTATTTTTTCCAGTGTGTCTAAACAATTGCAGCGTCTTAACTTCATGAGCCAATCTATTTTATTCATATACTAAGAATTCTCCTGTTGCATTTCCTAGCCTTAATCATCTGGTAAGTGGGCATAGCAGCTGCCGTACCACCCCTGGAAACGGCAACTGCTACTAATCAGTTCCACCCCGGATACTGATCTTTGAGGATTATAAAAGGATATTCGGTTTTTTGAACAGAGAAAAGAGAAAGAAATTTAGTAGCGTCCCACTAAATGCTAAGGCTTCAAAGAGGCTGGTAATTCATCGTTGATCATGATTTCAGTCCTCTTACTTAAGAGTGATGATACTGTTTCGAGTGCAATTTTAAGTTCCTTTTCTGCTCTCTCCAATTCGCTGAGTTCGGAAGGGTTGAAACGGAATTTTTTATACCTTTTATGTATTGCCAACAGTTGATCAGCTAACACATCGTCACGGCAGTAAAGATAGCACTCAGGAACATCCAAAACTTCAGCAAACCGACAAGCTTGTTGAAAGTTGGGGCTGTGTGTATCTGTCTCATAATGCGAGATTCTACTGACCGTCAGTTCATCGATACCAGCACGTTTCGCCAGTTCTGTCTGGGTCATGTGCGCCGCTTTACGTGCGGCCTTCAATCGCTTACCAATCATGCCATTCCTCCGCAATCGGTATCGATGGAGTTTAGGCGTATTAACACTGTGATTTTATATAGATATTCTAACAATTTGCTGTTTTACTAACAATGTGGCCTAATATTATCGGCAGCAAAGCCTGATAGGTTTGATCGTTTAAACCGATCAATGTCAAAAGGATTGATCAATCAAAACAATTAGACGAAAGATCAAACAACCCTCAAACTTAGGGAATTAATAATCTTAAATATTCTAATAAACGTACTGCTTTGAGGGATGAGGCAGTGCGCTAGCTATTGCATTTCAATATCTTATGACATTCGGAGGCCTCTATGCAGGACACATTTACCGATGCCTGGTATCTTCTGCGCTGCCGTCAGAATTATTGGAAAACCATACAGCAGAACCTTAATGAAGCTGGGCTTAAAACTTGCTGCCCATTAATTTTAGAACGTAGACGACGGAGCGATAAAAAAAATGCCTACAGACTCATAAACTCACCGGCTTTTCCCGGTTATATCTTTGTAAGATTCAACCCTGCCAATATCCATACCACCGCAATTAAACGCATACCCGGAGCGATGGATTTTGTCAGATTTGGGAACGAAATCGCAACGATATCTCAAGCCGAAATAGAAGCCTTAAAGCTTGTCCATTTTGAACGCCCACAAGAGAAAATTAATCTGCCCAGCGAGTTAAAAAAGAAGATAGAAAAAATTACGTCAGCAGAAGAACCCGCTGTTCGCATTGACATTTTATTTTCGATGCTGGAGTTACCTACACGTATATCACGGAGCAAAAATGCCTAGTAAAGTGCAGAACAAAGATAAATCGGAAGCAAAATACTCAAATAATGTTTATATCGCTGCGGAACCACGACAGAAGCTTGAAGAACTATGTACAGAAATCGGTTACGAGCGCAGAAAAAACATGCCAGCATCTGCATTCGTAAGATACCTTATTGAGAATTTTGGTGAGCAGGCCAAAAAGAAAATTCTCAAGAACAGCGACAATTAATAAACCAAAGGCACGGTAATGATCTCTACAGCGACTTTTCTGGCGCTGGCGATTCAGTGCGCTCCTGATGTTGCCCCTGATACTTTAGCCCGGATAGTAAAAACTGAATCTGGTTTTAATCCGTGGGCAATTGGAGTTGTCGGTAAGTCGCTTAAACGCCAACCACAAACGAAAGAAGAAGCGTTAGCAGCTGTCAAACAGCTTGTTAAGGAGAAAGCCAATTTCAGTATCGGTCTGGGGCAGATCAACCGCCAGTATTTTGATCCCGCTAATGCTGAAGCAGTATTTTCTCCTTGTACAAATTTGAAAATGAGTTCGGATCTATTAAAAGATTGTTACGCCCGAGCCTTAAAAGGTTCGGGTGATCAACAGCAGGCTCTTTTGAAGACATTTTCATGTTACTACAGCGGTAATTATACAAGGGGGTTTGTAAAGGAAAATAACGGGACTAGTTATGTTGACAGAGTGGTAGCCGTAAATACAACTGGTATTAAGGTTCCCGCTTTAAATGATAATGGAATACCTGATCAGTCTCCCAGACAAGAACGGCCAACGTATGATGACTGGGATGTTTTACAGCAGTATCCAAAATACAGCGTACCAACGCAAAGCAATAGCGCACCAACGCAAGGCATAAGCGAACCGTCTGCTGGTACAACTCAAGAGGAACAAACGGATGTTAAAAGTTAACTATATGAATAAGTCAACATTTAGAAATTACCTTGTGGTAATTCTGATGTTGGCTTTTTCACCCTATGCATTAGCTGCCGGTGATACCGGTTGGCTGGATATTCTTAATCAGTATGCAAAAAACATTCAGATTGGCCTATACACACTGGCGGGTACGGTAGTCTTGTGCTGTGTGATTGTATCGGGTATTCGTTTAGCTATTTCCCGTATGTCCGGAAATCACGATAAAACCTTCTTTGATTACATCGGTGATTTAAGCATGGCAATCTGGATTGGCGGAGCGATTGTAGTCTTTACTGCTCTCTGGCAGGTATTCGGAACTACTTCCTGATTCGGAGGGGATAATATGGACGAACAGGACTTATCTTTTGACAGCTATAATGCGATGGGACGAACGGCATCTTATGCTGGCGTTCCTCAATTTGTGCTGTTAGGGATAGTAGGTCTGGGTATTGTCATTACCGCTCTCAGTTGCGCACTGTTTGGCTGGTACGGTTTGATTGCCCTTATTATCCCCGTAACCATGTTTGTTGTTGTCCGTATCATTTGTGAGACTGACAGCCGCTTTCTTACTCGCCTCCGCTTTATGCTGAGGCGGTATGTACGGAATATGGTTTATGGGCGAGCTTTATTAATTACCCCTTGCAACCCTCGATGGAATAATTTTTATGGCAGGCGAATTACGCAAGAAAGGTTTATCACCAGAAAATAGAGTGCCGTGGTTACATTATCATGTACATGAAAACATGGTTACTTTATCCGGTCAGAGGTTACTGAGTATCGTAAGATTCAAAGGTGTTTCCTACGGTACAAAAGAAAAACCAGAGCTTAATAAATTATTCAATAATGAAAACAGATTCTTCCTTTCTTTAGGTAAAAAAGAAGGCAAGAATTTAATGATACAAACGTGGACTACCAAATCCTCCATCAGCCTTGATGCTGAATATAAAATGGATCTCCCTGTATTTCAGGATTTTGTAGATACCTATACCGCGCCATTTCGGAAAGGTAAATATAGGCAGGTTGGTTATACTGTTGCGTTCATTCTGAAGTATAAAGACCTCGATGAAGGTATTGGCCGAATGAATGACATCCTCATTATGGTCAATAAAATGCTTGATGCCTTTGAACCTTCAGTATTAGGCATGGAAGAAAGCGCCAATGGGTCTGTGTATTCTCAGGTTGGCCGATATGTGTCGATGTTGTTGAACGGCGAAGAGCAGAATGTTATGGCCTCCTCGACACGCTTAGGGGATGCTGTGATCGACAGCGTAACTAATTTCGCACCGTATGACTATGTGGAGAACCGGCCTAACAGTGGTGGAGTGCGTTATGCCACTACCTATGACCTCCGCGATTATCCGGCCAAAACAGTTCCTGGAATGTGGGATGAAGCTATAGAGGAACAATTTGATTTTACTCTAGTGCAAACTTTCATGTTTGAGGACAGAAATAAATCAAAAGTTAACTTCAAAAAACAAACTGTGGATCTGACTTCTGCTGAAGGTGAAACGAAGCAAACCAAGCAGCTGGAAGATGCTGTGCAGGATATAACGCAAGGTGACAAGCTTTTTGGCCGCTATCATGCAGCTCTCATTGTGTATGGCGAAACACCGCAGAAAGCCATTGAGAACGGCGCTACGCTAGATTCTATATTTTCTGCTCGCGATACCCGCTTTATCAGATCAACTGTGACAAATGACGATACTTACTACTCTTTATTTCCCGGTTGCACTATAGCGATGTATCCGGTTCCTAAATCAACAGAAAATCTGGCATGTGGTTTTTCGCTTCATGCTTCTCCAGTCGGAAAAGCAGATGGAAACCCGCCCGGAGATGGTAAAGCATGGATGCCATTTCGTTCAGCCACTGACGCACTTTACTTTTTTAATGCGCATAATAGCCCTGTAGGGAAAAACAATACTGGCGAGCGTATGCCAGGGCACGTTTCCGTTGTCGGTATGACGGGGGCGGGGAAGACAACTCTTGAAGGAGAGTTAGTCTTGTTTGCGAGTCGATGGAATCCTATGTTCTTTGGCCTGGATTACAACCGTTCATTTGAAAATTTACTCAGGGCGCTTGATACACAATATTATGTAGTTTCGCCAGGTGAAGATACGGGAATTAACCTGTTTCAACTGGAAGATACGCCAGCTCTTCGTACTCATCTATTTGACCAAGTGCTCACAATGGCCGGGGGAGGAAGCGAAGCCGAACAGAAACAAATACGCAGCTCTATCGATGCGGTTATGTCGCATTCTGTGGTTGAGAACAGAGGTATGTCACTCCTGCTGCAAAACATAGCGCCAACAGAAGATGAAAACTGTCTTCATGTGCGCCTGGCGAAATGGTGTCGAATCTGTCCTGATGGCTCAACAGGCCGAAATGCATGGGTTTGTGACGCAGCTGTCAACCGATTCGATCCTATGAAGTTCCGGCGACTTGCGTTCGATTGCACGCAGATAATGAAGAAAAGCTTCTTTATGAAAAATCGGGATATCATGGAGATATTCCTGAATAATATGTTTTTCTTGAAACGAATGATGCATGAGTCTCAGCCGGGAAATATGCTGATTAACATGATCGCTGAGTGCTGGATTCCACTCACGTTTGAAAGTACAGCGGATTCACTCAAGGAGATTCTAAAGGCTGGCCGAACAAGGGGCGAAATATTGATAATGGACACTCAAAGCCCTGAAGATTTAAGCGAGAGTGAACATGCTCCAGCGGTAATTCAGCAGGTAATTACTCAAATATGGTTAGCAAATGATAAAGCTGATGAAAAGCAATATGCGAAGTTTAATATTAAAGGGAAAGAGTTCGAAATAATTTCTAACTTTAACCCGTTGGCGCGTGAGTTTCTTATTAAGCAAGGGCAGCAGTCAACGGTACTATCATTTGATTTACCCGATGATTTGAAATATTGGCTACCTATTCTTTCTACAACCATTGGAAAAGAGGGTAACGCAGCTATTGCTGCAAGTGTCAGAGAGAGATTAGGGACTGATGATCCTGCTAAGTGGGTACATGTGTTTCTTGATGAAATACAGAGAATGAAACAAACAGAGGATTAGTTATGAAAATTAAGGTTATTTCAACATGCCTGTCACTCATTTTATATGCAGCGCCGTATCATAGTTATGCTTCGGGTATCCCAACGGTTGATGTGGCAAATATAGCTCAATTGGTTTCCAACGCTCAGCAACAAGCTCAGCAGGCGCTGGATCAACTGAATGAAACGAAAGCAGCTATCCAGCAAGCGAAAAGCCAATACGACCACTATAAAAACTTAGTTACAGGTAATAACAAACTTGGTGATTTCTTAAATGATCCACTTATAAACAAAGTATTACCTCTCAATGACTGGAATGATATTTATAGCGATACAAAAAATCTTGCTGATTTGCGCAGCCGCTATGGATTAACTTCCAGTGACCCGAAAGTACAGCAGGCGTTCGATAAGTTGCTGCAACAAGCTGGCGCACTGGAAGATACTTACAATGCCTCTTCACAACGTGTAGATAATGCTGAGCAATTACGTCAGCGATTAAATACGGTTCAGACACCTCAGGAGCGCGAAGAGTTGGCATTACGCTTACAGCAAGAGCAGCTGGAGCTGCAAAACCAACAAATAAAGTTGCAAAATATACAAATGCTGATGGATCAAAAAGAGAAGATTGAAGATAAAAAAAGGGCGCAGGCGTTTTGGAATAAACTTGAAGGAAATCCTTGATAATCGTCATAAAATCTGTTTTATCTCTCTTTAAAAAATAAATGTAATATGCAATAATGTGGTTGTATATTAACGAGGGATAATAAATGAAAAAGTTTATTTGTGCGTTTGCTGTGATTGTGTCTGCGGTAGTAATTTCGGGTTGTGATGATCAACAAAAGGTGACTGATGGTTTTTCTGGTCAATGGAAAGCTGTCAGTAAGGCAGATGGTAGCGCATTACATCCAAAATACAGCTCTGTTATGAATATAACTTGCAGTGAAGCCGCATGTCATATCATAAACAAAAAGAAAAGTGTGCTGAGCGATGATGAATTAGTTAGCAATTCCGACTGGAACATCAAAGATAGTTCAACGTTGATGAAAGGCAACGGCATTGCTTCTATTTACATTAAAGACAATAAACTCATTGCAAATGATGTTATGTATGAACGTCAGAAGGAGTAGTGAATGGCTATAGAGTTAGAAATTGCACAAACTCTATACCGGGCTATCGATGATGCATTATCAGGAATAATTACAACCGGCACCGCAAATCTCATGATAGGTGTCGGTTCTCTTTTTGGTGCTTTCTGGCTTATCGACAGAACGGTAAATTCAATCAACTGGTATTTTCAGGGTTTTAATGGGATATTGCAGAATGAGATAATGAATGCAATAAAATCTGCTTTTATTATCTATAGTGCTTTTCACGTTGGATGGTACATGAAGGTTGTTGTTCCCTTCGTCAATGATATGCCTACATGGACAATACAACAATTATCAGGAGTACCAATAGGAACCAATCAAGTAGATGCCTTAATAAATACCTACCTTAATGGATTGTGGGAATTTATCAAAAATATTGATTTTGACCCTATCTTCAACTTTAAAGAAAGCATTGCTAGTGTCCTCGTATTGATTTGTTTTTTGCTTGGCGGAATCCCGTTCCTCGGAGTTTGTGTTGCCACCTTAATGACACTTAAAGTTGCTACATCGCTTTTTTTGGTTGTCGGTCCATTATTCATTGCGTTCGGCCTGTTTGACCAGACGAGGCAATATTTTTGGGGGTGGGTGTCTCTTATGGGGGGATTCATGTTAACGCAAATTATTTTCGGTATTGCAATCACACTGGAAATAAGTTTCCTTAATTCCTTTGTTTTAACCTCAGATCCAAACGGAGCTATGAGCGGTTCGTTTAAAGGAGCATTTGCCTTACTGCTCTATTTCGGCACATTCACCGCCATCGCAACAGAGATACCCAACTACGCAGCTTCTGTTATGGGAGGCGCGCCAAGCGGTGCTCATGGCCTTAAAAAGCTATTCCTCAAAGGCACAGGTTTAGGAGCTGCTCAGCGCTTTGCAGGCTCATTTAGAAACCGTATCCGTTCGGCTTAACTACCGAAGTATCCTAAACATGGGGACTAGCCCTAATGACAATGAAACATATTACCTGTCTATTCCTTTCTCTTTTTGTTTTGTCTGGTTGTGTATCAACAACCAATAAAAACATTCATGCAGATGAATGGATAAAGGTTAATAAATACACCGGAGATTGAAATGTTCAAAAGGAAAAAGAAAGACGTAATTGAACAGTCCTACAACATTGAAAAATACAAGGATAGTTTCACCCCCGAAGAAGCTAAAGAAATTAGTCTGGCAGTTCGAAGCTATACGTATGCCGCTCAGTTTTTTGAAAAGCATATTGCTGAGGAAGAAAAGGCTAAAGTAAAACAGTTTAAACGGCTTTGCATTTTTTTCGGTGGCCTTGCGTTCATGTCGGTTGCGGCTGTTTTATTACTCACTCCACTAAAAACAGTGGTTCCCTATGTAATCCGTGTCGATAATAATTCCGGCTATACCGATATAGTACGTACCGGTGCCGACCAGAGTATAGCTAAAACTGATGATGCTTATTGGTCGATGTCATATATCCTGAACCGAGAAAGTTATGATTTCTCTAATCAGGATTTACGGTCAAAATTTGTTGAGCTTACTTCATATGCTGACGTATTTACTGAGTATAAGAACTTCCAGTTATCCAAGAAGGGTTATCTTGAGGTTTTAGGTGATAAACAGCAAATCAGGGTCAGTATACGTAATATCAGTGAGCCTGTGCCAAGTGTAGATGGAAAAACAACTTCTATTCAGATTCGCTTTGATAAAAATGTTCTGGATAATGTGGGGCAGCCTGTTGGGAGCATCCCTCCGACAACCTGGCTTGCAACTATTGTCTTTGATTACAACAAACCACCAAAAATTAAAAAGGAAGAGTGGATGAATCCTCGCGGGTTTGCTGTACGTTCTTACCAACTGAATCAGGAGGTTGGATATTAGTAATGAAAATTCAACTACTGGCGTTCTTTGTTATTTCAGCCATCGTTTCTTCAGCACAGGCTGAAACGTCCGGCAGAGGAACCCAGCTTGACAGGCGCATCCAAACAGCCACCTATTCACCAGACAACGTTTTTCGAATTAATGCTTCAGTTGGGCGAGCAACTATTGTTCAGTTTGAAGATGGCGAAACCATTCGCCGCGATAACGGTATTATGGCTATGGGTGATCCAAGCGCGTGGGAAGTTGGTCCTAATAAGTCAGGCGATGCGGTGACAGTTAAACCTAAAACGGATCAGGAGCCAGATACCAACTTTATCATTAAGACTAATAAGCGAACCTATGTTCTGGAGCTGAAATTAGTTACGGATATTTCAAAAACAACCTATCTTTTGAGGTTTAATTATCCGAAACCGCCTGCGCCGGTTGAAAGTCCTTTTGTTGGTCGTGACCTGAATCAAAATCCATGTTCCGGTAATCAGAACAGACGTTATGAGAAAAAAGGCGACCTTGCTATCTCTCCTTCGGAAGTTTGGGATAATGGTACTTTCACATGTATGCGATTCCCGACAAATGCGCCTCGCCCTGTTGTCTATGAAGTTTTACCGGATGGGACTGAGACATTGGTAAACTCGCATACCGTTAACGATATTCTAGTAATTCATAGTGTCAGCACCATGTATAAATTACGTCTGAACAAACTAGTTCTTGCTGTCAGAACTCGCGTGAATAATACCGGGTATTATAACTACAACGGGACTACTACAGGCGAGATAAGAGAGGTGAAAAATGACAGAAAATAATGAGTCAGATGATCTGTTTAAAAACTTACCTCGCGGTGATTTCAATTTATTAGGAGTCAAAAAAGATAAGAAACCTAAAACAAAGATAATTTTGGTTATTGGCGGAGGTGTTCTTTTTCTGTTTATTGCTATCAGCTCTATCTTCTTTTTTGCATACCGGGCTATGCAGGCGAATAACCCTAATCCCGTCGATGAAACGAACGTGAAAGCAGATGCGGCATTGAATTCAAAACCCATTTCAGATGATGAGCTTCAAAAACGTAGAGCTGAAATTTTAAGGAGAAAGAAAGAAGAGGAGGCCAAAACTCCGCCTCAGCCAGTGCAGACGACTCCCGCCATTGTAGCTGCCACGGGTAAGCAAGAGCCACCACCTCCGAGTGCGGCTTATTTACGTAAACTTAGCGGCGGAATCACGGTACAGGAAACGGGGGGCGGCCAGTCAGCTTCTTCAAGCGGGGATAGCAGCGAGCAGCAGACAGCTAACACAGCTGTCGTCGCGCCTGAAGCAGCTGCAGCGTTGAATCAAGACAGTGATAGCGCTGGTTTGGGAACTCCAGTGGATAACAGCAGGGGAAATCTTTCTAATTTAAGAGGAACCAGCTATGCATCAACAAGCGCTTACATGTCACCTGATCGTAAATTCCTCTTAAAGAGAAAAGCTAATCTGCGCTGTGCGCTTTATACGGGCGTTAAAACGGATCATCCGGGCTTTGTTAAATGCATTTTGACGCAGCCGCTGTACTCGGCTGATGGCAGCGTTATTCTGGCCGAAGCTGGAGCTGAGCTTGACGGGGAGCAGAAGGTCGAAATCAAGCCGGGGCAATCCAGTGTGTTTACAACATGGACGGATCTTGAAACGTCTGTAGGTGTGAGGGCGAGCCTCAACGCGCTAGGAACTGGTGCTATGGGCGAAAGCGGTACCAATGCCTATGTAGATAATCACTATGGTCAGCGTTTTGGTGGGGCTGTAATGCTCTCCTTCATTCAGGATGCTTTTGCTTCAGCTGCGAATGCAACGAAAAATAATAATTCCACCTATTCATTCGATAACAGTGAAAGTAATGCTGAAAGTATGGCAACAAAAGCGCTCGACAGTAGCATTAACATTCCTCCTACGGGGTATGTATTACCGGGAACGGTTATTAATGTAATCGTCGCTCAGGATGTGGATTTTTCTTCAGTGTTTAAAACACGCCCTCAGCGTTAATAATATTGGGAATTAAATATGAGTTTTGATAATGCAACGCTTGCTCGTGACTTCCTTAAACAAAGTGGTGTGCATGAGTGCCTTAATCGTGAGGGGGTCAGGGATGTTGCCATTAACCGGCCTGGCGAGATATGGCTTGAAAATGAGAATGGCTGGGTCAGGGAGGAAAGGCCTACGCTCGATTTGTCTATGTGCAGCCGCCTCGCTAACGCGCTCGCTGCATATAACAATCAGAGCCTAACCGTCAAATCGCCAATCAAAACAGTTGAGTTGCCAGATAACGAGCGTGGACTGATCGTAATGGCTCCAGCATGTGAGCCAGGCACGTTGTCGATGACGTTCCGTAAGCCCTCTAATGACCGTTATACGCTTCAGGGATATATCGATAGCGGTCGGTTTAATGAGGCTTTAGCCCTTACTGGACGCGGAACAGAACTGGAGGAATGGCAGATTTCTCTAAAGCGCTTCCATGCACAAAAAGATTGGCTCAATTTTTTCATGCTTGCGATAGAACGCCGTCTTAATATCATTATCTTTGGTGGTACTGGCTCAGGTAAGACGACGTTCGCGAAATCACTTGTAGATTTGTTCCCTGTTCACCGGCGAATGTTGACTATTGAGGCAGTGAATGAGCTGAAGATGCCCTATCATCCAAATCATGTGCATTTGATTTATGGCGATATCATCACCCCGAAAGAATTGGTTTCCTGCTCGTTACGAATGAAGCCAGATCATATATTTCTTGCAGAATTAACCGGTGATGAAGCATGGGATTTCATGGAGCTTTTAAACACCGGCCATCCGGGAACGATCACTACAGCACATGCTAATGACACTCTTTCAGGTTACGGCCGCGTATGCGGAATGATTAAGCAATCTCCTGTGGGGATGGGGCTTGATTATGATTACATAGAGCGTCGTGTTCGTACATCTTTCGATATTGTGCTTTATATGGAGCACACCCGTATTTTAGAAGTTCATTATGAACCCGAAACTAAACTTCGATTGCTTAATGCTGCGAGGTAACGATAAATGAAAAAGTATCTAATATGGACGGTGATATTTATTTTCGCTGTAATCCTCTCTGTCATTATCGGTAATTATTCAGGCGGCGCTTTATATCTTTACTTGGCTGGAGTGCCAGCAAGCAATGTAACATGGGATACGTTATATAATGGTGTCCATCTGCCTTATAAACATCCGGACTTTTCAAGTGCTATATGGGGGAGTGTTCTCGCTGCATGGATTGTATTCATTCCCGTCTTAATTACCGTTGTGACTATCTGGTTATTTTTGATTCCTAAAAACAGATCTCTTTACGGAAATGCAAGGTTTGCTACCAATAAGGAAATGGAAGTATTCCACTATAAAGGTGATTACAATTAATTTTCGTGAAGGGTGACTTATGAAAAAAGCGAAGCAAAAGAAATACCCCGGCATTATCTTAGGAAAGCATCCCACTAAAAATATATTTTTAACCAGCTACGGTCAGACTTTTGTGCTTCTTGCAGCGTCACCGGGGAGCGGTAAAGGGGTTAGCTTTATTATCCCAAATCTTCTTTCGTTTCCCGATTCTGTCGCAGTCAATGACCCAAAATTCGAAAACTGGAATATCACTTCTGGTTTCCGAGCTGCATGTGGGCATGAGTGTTACCGGTTCTCTCCAGAACTACTCGAAACACATCGTTGGAACCCTTTAAGCTTCCTGGCAACAGATGAACTGGATCGTTTTGGAGACATTAAATCCTTATCCTCCACATTGTTCGTTGACCCTGATGGAAAAAATCAGTCCTTCTATAACAACGCGGGTAAAATCTGTTCAGCAATAATCCTGTATCTCATGGAGACACCTGAACTGCCATTAACGCTTCCACAAGTGTATGAAATAACCAGTTTGGGGGATGAACTGCCTGGCTGGATTACAGATACCATTGAGGCGCGTGAGAATGCAAACAGACCTCTTTCAGACGAGACTATTCGTGAGCTGATGATTGTCGTTGCAATGTCAGCGAATGAAAAATCGTGGGGGATTTATACAGATATTCTTTCTGAAATTCTCGGCGTTTATGGTGAGAAAAAAGTTGCCTGGGCAGTATCTGGAAACGATATAGATTTCTCCAAAATGCGCGAAAAAAGAATGAGTGTTTATTTCTCTGTTACCGAAGGGGCAGTAGAAAAGTTCGGTACACTCATGAATTTATTCTTCACTCAACTTATGCGAGCTAATTCAAAAGTTCTTCCTGAAGATGGAGGCGTTGATGAAAATGGAGAGCCTATACTGAAATATCAGATAGGCATGTTTATGGATGAAACAAAAGTGATGGGGCGTATAAAAGCATTTGAGAATGGACCCGCACTGCTTCGCGGATACGGATTTCGATTTAATTTTATTTTCCAGAATAAAGACCAACTCCGCGCACGTAATATGTATGGTACTGAAACAGCCAATGCCATGATGAATGCATTTCACGTAGAAATTGTGTATGCGCCACCAAAGCAGGATGTAAAATCAGCGGAGGAATACAGTAAATCTCTTGGTACTACTACTGTCGATGTTGTCAATCATTCTGATAATTTTGGACATAAGCAACGTAGCCGGACTAAAAGCAGGTCTAAACAGTCTAGGCCGTTGATGCTTCCGCAAGAAATTCAGGAAATGCCTTATGACGAAGAGTTGATATTTGTTCAGGGGACAAGAAAATCCAGACCGTTAAATATTAAAGCCAGGAAAATATTTTGGTATGAAGAAGAGGTGTTTACTGCTCGTGCAAATATGCCAAAGCCAAATATTCCACTTGCTTCTCCAGCGCAACTTTCTGGTCTTGTTGTTTCTATGCGGAAAAAAGAGCAGGCGATTAACGCTGACTTTAATGAAGGTTTTTCCGCATTGATTAATGAGGAACAAAATAAAAGGCTCTGAAATGATAAATAAAAAGGTATTCATAGTCGCACTGGCCGCTAATGCAATTACAGCTTGTAGTTCGCCGCCAAAATTAACTGAACCAGATGGCGACTGGATTAGTTTTGATGTACCTCAATCTCAACAGGTAACACCTCAGCCAGTCAAGATTAGAAATCCTTTCGCTGAGGACATGGCTAATCCAAAAATTTCAGCCGTAAGTGATAAAAATGAAATTAAGCCTTTGCTAACTTCTTCAACGAGCACATTACCAATGCTCGTTAAGTCCGACGGTAAAAATGTTCCGCTTTATAAAGCTCTCAAAGCAATAGTTCCTGACTCCATGACAGTAAGGCTTGCACCAGATGTAGCGCAAAACTTCCGTTCCTCTGTTTCATGGAGTGGCGGCGATCAGTGGCCTCATGTTTTACAAAAAATGCTCGTTGCTAATGGCCTTAAGGCTGATGTGAACAGTTCCCGAGGAGAAGTTATTGTTCAGTATGCTCAGAAGGTCAGCGTACCTGTGAAAGCTCCTCATGGGCTACCAGTGCAACCGACCAGTACAACAGCAGCTGTTAAAGCTAATACAGCTACTGTTCTTAAAACGCCGCTTATCCCGAAAGTAACAGAAGGGACTAAGCCAGTGATTTTGGATAAATCAACTCAACAGGGGAAACATGATCCTGTTATCAAGGTTCCCCCATTAGCTAAACCTGCGCCGATTTTTAAACCGTGGACAATGGAAAAAGGAACAACACTTAAAGCAGGTTATATTGCATGGACTTCAAAAGAAAATTGTCCTACAGGCAAAGGTAAATGGTCTATTCGCTGGGAAACCGATACGGATTATCCGATTGATTACCCACTTTCATTTAGTGCCTCAAATTTTGAAGACGCAACTAGCCAATTATTCAATTTGTACAGGAAAGCTCAAGCGCCGCTTTATGTAAGCGGGTATCGCAATCAATGCCTAATTATTATTAGCGACAGAAAGTGAAAATATGAAAAATAAATCATTAACTTTAATCGCCACAGCGTTATTACTTTCGGGGTGTGCTGTTCAGCGCATGAATGAAGTTAGTAAAGACGCTGGAGATACCGCAATCAAAGCATCATCGCTGATTCAGCAAATGGGTGATAATTATCCGGTAGTTCAGTTTGAAAATAGCCAGTATGTGAATACAGCGCCTTTACCTAAGCCTAAATACGAAGCTCCGCGTGAAGTGGTTAGTTGTCAAGTGGCTTACAAGACAGCTAAGCCACAGGACATTTTCCAGTTTGCTCAGGATATGAGTGAGCAATGTCGAATCCGGGTGCGTGTTACTCCGGATGCAGCGGCATATTTAAGCGCCGGTGGCGATAGTGGCTCAAAGACACAGAGGCTGTCTTCCGTTCCTTCACCAGTAATGAACAGTGGTGATATGAAGCCTCTGGCGATGTTTGGTGCAGATACCAGCAACAGTCAAACACCATCTAATTCGGGCATAACACGCACAGTTTCTGATGTGAGTTACACAGGGGCTTTAGGAGGGCTTCTTGATTTGGTTGTTGGACGTATGGGGGTGTCTTGGAAATACGAGGACGGGAGCGTTGTATTCTACTATCTGGAAACGAAGAGATTCGATATTCAACCAGCTGATGCCAAATATGACCTCACAGGGACAGTGACCAGCGGCCTTTCTAATTCAACAGGAACTGAAAGCGGTAGCGGAGGTGGATCATCCAGCTCAGGAGTATCTGGATCTGGTGGTTCAACGATGACCTCAACAGTAGCAATGGGGAACAACCTTTATAAAGACCTCAAAGAAACTGTGCAGAGCATGTTAACGCCTGGTGTGGGTCGGTTGAGTCTTAACGCGACCACAGGTACGTTGATGATTACTGACGTTCCTGATGTTGTCCGTCGCGTTGGTGACTACCTTGATGATGAGAACAGTACCCTTAGTCGCCAAGTGATCTTGAAGGTGGTTACCTACACGGTAAACACAGATGTGAGTGATATGGTCGGTATCGACTGGAACCTTGTCTGGAAATCCTTGAATGGCAATTATGGTTTAAAACTTGCTAATACAAATAGTGGCGTATCCAGCGATGCAATATCGGGTGGTTTCAATGTACTGGATACCGCCACAGGGTCTGCTGCACAATTTGCTGGATCTTCTTTCCTGTTGGATGCCCTTTCGAAACAAGCAAAGGTATCGGACGTTAAGACCAGTACAATTATGACAACGAACATGGCTGCAGCACCGGTGCTGGTAGGTCAACAAACAACATATTTGAAAAAGGTCTCCACAACTCCCTACGATACAGGTGGTTCAACAACTTTCCAGCAATCATTAGAACCGGGAAGCGTAACTACAGGTACGAATATCACGATTCTTCCAAAAATTCTTAAAGATTCAGATCGCCTTATGCTCAATATGTTTATGGATATTTCTAGCCTTAAACAACTGAGAGTCATTAGCAACGAAACAGAAAAAATGGAAGCTCCAGATGTTGATACACGCTCATTACAGCAGCGTGTATGGATGAAGCCTGGTCAAACTCTTATTATGTCAGGCTTTGAACAGAACGTTGATAACTCTAATCGTCAGGGGTTGGGCTCACCAAATAATATTCTCTTTGGTGGGGCGTTATCTGGAGCCAAGACAAAACAATCGTTCGTGATTACGGTGACGCCATATGTTCGGTAAGAATAAATTAGGAAAGCGTGCCAACAAAGGCACGCTTCATGAAATTCAAGAAAATAGAATACATATTCTTAATTTTCATAAAAGACGATTTGTAGTCGGTCTGCAATGGGAACCAGTTCGTAAATCTGTCAACATAATGAAAGAAGTCAGAAGGATTGGTAAGCAACGAAACCTCGATGTAGTTGCATTAAGGAAAAGTGATTCATGGCAAGCGGGCTTTGCTCCTAAAACTAAACATAAATTACGGGGTTGCTATTCACTAATAGTAACCTTAGCATCACTACTTGAGGGTTGTTGTATTGCTGTAATATCCTTAGGTGAAGAAGTTGATGGTAGTGAAAAATTTACTTTAATTGGTAAGACTGAAAAAGGGGGAATCCACCCTTTTTCTGATGAAGTGTATTCCCTTAATGATATACATCAAATAGTTGTTGATTTGAAATCTGAACTTCGGGGAAGCCACTCAGATCTAAACATACCAATCTACGGCGATCAGGATGTTTTTGATTGGATCACTGATTCTTTGGATCTCAATGAATTATTATCGCCAAAAAATTTGTCAAAGGATTTTAAGTTAAAACCACTCACGTTGGGGATGACTAAAAATCAGTTGCTCGGTTTGGCCATTACAGTCGTGATGTTAATTGTGGTGGCCCTTTTTATTCATCAGTATCAGGAACGGCTTGAAGAACAGAAAAGGCAGATACTCGCCCTTGAGCAGGCAAAGTTAGAGGAAATCAACAAAAAAGCGCGCTTTCAGGCAGCGTTGGATAAATTCAAACATCCCTGGATAAACAGTCCAGCGATAAAGCAATTTATCGAATCCTGCTCGCTGTTACTAGATAAAATACCTCTTTCACTCGAAGGATGGATTCCGACAACAATAGAGTGTGAACCTGATGGGATGAAGGTTAATTTAGCACGTCCTGAGAACTCAGCAGTTACTACAAAAAATGTGGTTGACGCAATTAAGAAATTATATGGAGTCGATACTGAATTTTTTTACAATCAAACCTCGATTGTTGGTTTTAAGATAAAAAATGAAGTAACACCGAATGGTGATGACCCCATGCAGTCAATTAATGACCAATTAGTAAAAGCAATATCTCTGTTTCAAGCGGTGAATGTTGAAGCATCATTTAATCCAGTTGAAATAGTGGACGTTAAAAAAAATGAATTTGGTGAGGATTTACCAATACAAGATTGGCAGGAATATACATTCGAGGTGGATACAATTGTAAATCCTAGCCTTATCTTTGAAAAAGACGATTTTCAAGGGATGCGACTTTACCGCATCATGTATACGTTTGACCAAACCAGTAAGACTGTTCAGTATAAAATGAAAGGGGCTATTTATGGTGCGCGCTAGTGTAATGAAATTATTGATGCTTCCTGTTTTATTATGGTGTGGTGCAACATTCGCCGAGCCTGGTAGTTTTGGAGAGCTAGATAAATTACAAAAGGAACGATTTATCTTTGAAGTTAAAGCAGCATTGAATAAAGCCAAGCAAGATGCCGGAAATTTTAGTGATAGTAAAAAAGACGCATCAGAAGCAACTGTGGCTGGAGTATCGAACCAACAGCAAGAGTTGAAGGAATCTCTCCCCTCCTTAATCAAAATAAATGGCAGGAAGGCTGTTATTCTCTTATCCAATGGCTCATCTCGATCAGTTACTGTCGGTGAGATGTTACCTGGAGGACGTTATCAGGTTCATACAGTGAATATGAATGGTGTGTCAGTACGTCAAATTACTGACGGGAAAATTATTCCACTAAGTTAAAGTAGAGAACCAAAATGCTAACTGTAAGTGAAAATACGCATTCCCTTGTCTCATTAAAAGATGTTGTAGAGGATCTTTCAGAATTGGTGAAAGACAATGCCAGGCTACTCCTTGAAAAAGAGAGTGGAGAACACATCTTACATGTGCTTCCTGATATTGATGGTAAGACTGAATTCTTCCACCTCAGAAAGCAGCTGCGGAAAGCGGGGATTCATCACCAAATTTGTTATACGAACCGTCAGGAAATTGAAAGGATTGGGCATCTTTTTAATAGCTTTGAAAAAAATACAGAGACTGAACAGTCTGAAAAAGGTCTTCAGGAAAAGGTTCTAAGGATTATTGAGGAAGCTGTTGAAAGGGGAACATCAGATATCCATTTTCGAGTTGAGCATAGTTTCACGCACGTCCTGTTTCGAATTGACAGTGTTTTGACACAGATGCATGAGTTTGAAATGTCAGCTGAAACCGGGAAGCGAATTGTTCAGACGCTCTACAACACGATGTGTGATGAGCAAACGACCCCCACACTCAGCTATAACAAATCCTCAGATGCAAAGATCAAGGAAGAGTTTGTTAAGGGGTTCGGGTTGAGTACCGGCCGTGTAGCAACCCGTCCTGGTGGTTCTGGTAAAATTATAGTTGTAGTTCGATTGATTAATAGGAGGAAGAAATCTTTAACTCTTGCAGAGCTCGGTCTAACGGAAAATGAGCAACGTATCATAAGAAGCGTATTGGCGAAGCCTGCGGGCGCTATCTTCTCCAGTGGTCCAACTGGTCATGGTAAATCGACTCTAAGCCAGTGCATGGCCGAGATCTATACTGCAGAAAACCCCGGAATGAATATGTTGACTATTGAGGATCCTATTGAATCCCCGATTAGCGGTGCTTTCCAGACTCCCCTAATGATAGGTGATCGTGGGGACAGCAAACTGGTCGAAGCAGCTTGGGGAAAAGCGATGGCCAATGTGATGCGCTTAGATCCCGATTCGATTTATGTTGGTGAGGTCAGGGACAGTACTTCAGCAACAGGAGCTGTTGAAGCCTCTCAGACAGGTCACTCAGTAATAACAACAATTCATACCAGTCATCCTATAGATATTATTCAACGACTGAGACGACTAGGGGTTGACCAAGATTTGTTAACTGATGCCACTTTGATTACATGCCTTATTGGACTAAGGCTGGTCAAACTATCGTGCCCTGATTGTAAAATAAAATATACGGAACATAAGGATAATATTGATACTATATTTACCGAAGTAATTGATAAATACACCGATGTAAACTCTGTTTACCTTCAGAACCCGGCAGGTTGTCCGAGTTGTAACCATACCGGTATTAAAGGCAGGACTGGCGTATTCGAGGTTATAGAAACAGATTACAAGTTTATGCGTCTCTACGATCAGAAAGGGAAATTTGCTGCTTGGAAATACTGGCGTGAAAATGGCGGTGTAACGCTTTGTCAAAACGTTAAAAGGCTCATCAATGATGGTGTAGTAGACCCGGTAATTGCGCATAAATCGGTTTGCAACCTTGACAGGGATGATAAATTTAATGAATAGAGTCGACCGCTTCATATATAAGTTAACTTTCAGTGCTAATGACAGAATTGAACTCTATGACAACTTTCGTCAGTACACCCTCGATGGATTACCAGCACTTGAAATATTCAATAAGCTAATTGAGAACTATACGCGTCGTGGCAAAAAGCCTAAAAATCCTATGGGGCGTATCCTGACTGAGTGCCGAGATAATCTCAGTTCTGGTTTTTCTCTCGCTCAATCATTACGAGAATGGATACCAGATCAGGAGCTCAGCATCATTGAATCTTGTGATACAGCTGGGAAAGTTGCTGATGGTTTTCTAAATGCTATGTTGATTGCAGATGGTACACACAGAATCCTGTCTGCAGTAAGAGGCTCATTAATGATAACAACGTATATGTTATCTTTGGGGCTCGGGATTCTGGCATTGTTTTGTATTTTACTTGTCCCTGTTTTAAAACAGACGGTCCCATTAAATCAATGGAGTGATGCACAGTTAATGGTGTATTACCTGTATATAGGCATCACAAACTACTCCTACATTTTTATATTTTGTATCTTAATACTCAGTTATCTGGTGTACAAAAGTCTGTCGAACTGGTCAGGATACATCCGGCTCTACTTCGACAAAATTCCGCCCTATTCTGTTTATAGCCGCCTTCAGGGTGCGACTTTCATTATGAATGTCAATGCAATGATATCGGCAGGTATTACGATGGAGGATGCTCTTTCTAAAATGGTTGACTCCTGCCAGTCACGTTGGCTAGGAGAAAGGCTAGAAGCAACTCTTCAGCAAATTGCAAACGGAGAACCAAATCTGGGTAGTGCATTAGATGTCACAGGCTTCGATTTTCCAGGTGAAGAAGCAATTATTAAGATGCAAAGCCTATTCGAAACAACAAACCGTGAAGGCTCTTTAAAACGCTTCGCAGAGAAATGGTTAGATAAGACTATTAAAGGAGTTGAACAAACTAGTGAACGTATGAGGATAGCCAGCATGCTAGGCTGCGGCGCGGGTATTTCATTTTTAATTGTCATTATGTTTGATCTTATTCAAAGAGCGTTTTTCTTTAATTAAAATCAATCGTAATTCATTTCTGTAACTTCTTATTAGTCCATTAAAAGGAATCGTTAGTATGAAAACAACTAAACGCGGTATTGCAAATATCACTGATTTCATTACCTCTTTAGGAGGCCAATTAGTAATTATCGGTATCGTTCTTGCAGCCGGTATCGTTGCTTACTTTAAAATTTTTGCCACAACAGAGGTAACTTTAGTCAGCACATTAGTTAACGAGACTCGTCAGCTGCGTTCCAGTGGCGGGTATGGCACCACTGATTACTCCGCTGCCTTGATCGCCTCAGGGGCTGTACCAGGAAACGTTACTGTATCGAATGGGCAGATCTTTAACCGAGCAGGTGGCGTTGTAACTGTTAAAGGGAACGGCGTAGGTTTTACCGTCACGGATACATTACTCTCTTCAAAAGAGTGTATTAAGCTCGCACAGGGTGTTGGAACTTCCGATATGGCCTCAACTAAGATCAATAACCAGACTATCACCGGTGAAGTAACTGCAGCTGCTGCAACTACAGCATGTACAGGTGCTACCAATACAGTCGTTTTCACTACCAAATCTTAATCACTTTCTAGCCGCCTCCGGGCGGCTTTGGATTTTAAATGCATCGCTTAAGAGATAATGATTTTGTTGACTTATATATTGGAGAGGATTATGCAGAAATTAAGGGTCTCACTGGGGCTGACAAAATCCTTGTATCAGTTCCCGAACATTTAATAGAAGATTGCAAAATACTCACCGAAAGATGCCTTTCTTTTTATCGTGAGTCTAGACGAACTGAATTTTCACTCCTTCATGACATGCGGTTATATCGCGTGACGGTGACAGTTGATCTCTTTGGTGGGGAGAATTTAGTTATTAGACAAACTCCGGATGGGGTTCGTAATTTGAAAGATATCCAGTTATCAACAAAGCTACGAACCTCTATCGATCAGCAAAATGCCACGGGGTTAGTCCTCATCGCTGGCGCGATGGGTTCAGGGAAAACAACTACTGCTGCAGCCATTCTTAAAAGACGTATAGAGGTGACCGGGGATTTGGGCGTATCAATTGAAGATCCGGCAGAAACGCTTCTTAAGGGTCGTCACGGCGAAGGTCGTTGTATGCAGCTAGAGGTGAGCGGTAACGAGACCTATGCAAGCGCTACCAAGAAAGCGTTCAGGATGGGGGCATCATCTTTTCTGTTGGGGGAGATTCGTGATGGAGTGACGGCTCATGAAGTTTTGAAAGCAAGTTTAAGTATGTTTGTAGTTTCTACCATCCATGCAGCATCCATACAGGAAGCGATTGAGCGTTATGTCATGTTTTGTGAAGAATTAAATCCAGGGGCAAAAGCAAATGTGGCAAGTACTCTTTATATCGTTGCTCATCAGGTTATGAGTACAGTTATCCGCGATGGGAAAGTTATTTCGCGAAATGTTGATATTACAGGCTTTGATTTACGTAATTCAGAATCAGTAGATACCATAAAAGCAAAAATATCAGCAGGTAATTACTCATCATTACGTGATGATTTACGCTCTAATATGAATAAATACTGAGGCCAGAATATGAGACGCTCTCTAAAACGTGGTGTATCTAACGTTACCGATATTGGTATAGCTGTCGGGATGATCTTTCTTATTCTTACATTCTTCGTAATCCCGATTAGTAAAACAGTAATAGATGAATACAGGAACAGTGTAGCAGCTGGACAAGCGTTGACCGTTCAGAATGCAGTAAATAAGTATATTCTTGATAATGCCGCTACAATTTCAGCAACAGCAACACCTACAGTACCATTCAATTTAACGGTACCGATGCTGGTCTCTGCTGGTTATCTGCCGTCTGGTTATTCTTCTACCAATAATTTTTCGGCAACTTACGCAACCAAGATTTTTGAACCAACGGCCAACAAGTTTCATACCATGACATTTCTTACTGGCGGAGTTCAGCTCTCGCTCAGCCAGGCCAGGAAGATTGCTACACGTATCGGTGCAACAGGTGGGTACATTGAAAGTGGCGTTGCTAAGGGCGCTTTAGGCGCTTGGAGTACAAGCCTCTCTGCTTTTGGTGGGTTTAATCCGGGTGATGGTCATATAGTAATTGCCGGTTTCTATCAGAACGGGGCTGTATCAAACGATTATCTATATCGTAAAGTGGTACCCGGCCACCCAGAACTAAATACCATGAATACCGCCCTGAACATGGGGGGTAACGATGTTTCAAACGCTGCAACGTTCCGTGGTGCCAACGCAGCTATCTCTAACACAGCGACTGCTGCTACTGTTAATGCCACTACAGGGAATATTTCTGGGACGCTTACTGCGGCTACTGCCAACGTTACTGGTGCTCTTACTGCCGGTTCTGCTTCTGTAAATGGTGCGGCCAATGTCACTGGAAAACTAACCGGCTCCAGTGTGATTCAGGGGCAGTATTTCTACCCTTCACAACAAGTAGTAGTTGGACAATCCTGCCCTGTTAATGGATACATGGGCAGAGACAGTTCCGGGCAAGCCGTTTCATGTGTTGGTGGCGTTTGGGCAAAGAGCTCTGGTGTTCCCGTTGGTACAATTGCCATTTGGGGGTCAACAGCTATACCTGCAGGTTGGCTCGAATGTAATGGTCAGGCCTTCAGTACAACAACATTTTCGGAGTTGGCGTCCTATTACCCTTCCGGGAGAGTACCTGATTTTCGTGGCGTGTTCCTCAGAGGGCTCGATCGCGGTTTAGGTAGAGATCCAGATTCATCACGCTCTCTTTTGAGTATACAGGCAGATGAATTTAAAAGGCATAGCCATCAGATCCCCGTTGAACGTCAGAGAGACAACCCTTCAGCAGGGGCAATTATGAAAGGTGTAGCTTGGCCGGGAAGTTACCAAACGCTAAACACTGATGCACTATCCAAAGAAGCCGGTGGAGATGAAACCAGACCAATTAACGCAGCCGTAATATACATCATTAAAGCGCAATAGGTGGTTTTATGAACTATTCAGTAGTTGCTTTTTTTATCTTAACTTTGTCATTAGGTGGTCTGCTTATTGTTAATACAGAAAGGAGTGAGGTTTTAGAATCTACAGATATTCAGACTAAAAGCGGTCAGTTTATGAACTATGTATATGCTTTTGATACTTTCTATCAAGCAAATAGCGGTGTAAATGGAGACGTCACCGCGTCAGTTCCTTTACCGTCGTGGTTGCCTAAGAATTCTAGTATTAAAATGTATGTCAGCAATAAAGTTGGTTATGTTTATATGCCGGTCAGTAAAGGCGTTTTTAGTGAAGTGCTGAAAATTACAGATTTCAGTTCTGCCGTTGGCATTACAGATGCTTTAAATATCAATACAGTTTCTGGGAAGGTTTCAAAACCCGGATTCATCGGCACTAATAATATTGTCTATGTGAGGTAAAGGTGCTCTGGATTGTAATCTACTCCATCGCTTTGTCTATCCTGGGTAAACTCTTTGCAGATCATCTTCCACATGTTTATCAGGCGGTAAAGGTGAAGATTATCGAGGATAACAAATCATTAGAAAAGGAAGGGCTTAAAACCGAATCACATCCATTTGTTTCGGGATTGATGTTTATGTCTGTAATAATGATTTATGCTTTAACTGATAACATGTATCTATCTTTTTTTGTCTTTTTTTTTGCTTGTTTGGCTTATACCGATTATGTAATGCGCTGGGTACCCGATGTGCTCATATATGTTATGGTATGGATAAGCTTCATTAGTTTCACAAAACCCCTCACAGAGGGGATCTTGAGTATAGCCTTATTTTGTCTCCCTGCTCTTCTAATCTATTCGTATTCGTATATTAGAAACAAAGAAAAGTGTATAGCAAGCGGAGACTGGTATGTTTTTCCCTCTATTGGCTTATGGTTATCACCTAGTACAGCAGCATCGTACATGGCTGTATGTATTATTTTAGTTGTCATTGTTTCAAGATATACCAAGGATGTTCCTTTGCTTACATGTTTATTTCCAGTATTTGTGGGAGGTCAGCTGTGCGAGCTTTATTTTGTTTTCTAACTTCACTGTTATTGGTTTCGTTTCCTGATGATGTCAGGGCTGAGAAAATGAGTAACAACTTTGCGCATTGTTTTATTCAGGCCGCAGATCGTTTTCAAATTGACCATCGGCTTTTAATAGCCATTGCTGAAGTTGAAAGCGCAATGAATCCGCGTGCAGTCGGACTAAACAAAAAAAATGGAAAAATCGTTAGCGAAGATATAGGTCTGATGCAGATAAACTCTTCATGGTTTCCGCTCTTGGGCAAAATGGGTGTTACCCGAGATATGTTGATTGAAAATCCGTGCCAAAATATTTTCGTCGGCGCATGGATACTCGCGAAGAACATATCAGCTAATGGAGTTAACTGGGAGTCTGTTGGGGCTTATAATGCAGGGTTCAAGAACGCGAATGCACCGTTCAGGCATAAATATGCAAAAAAAGTTTATGCTCGATATCTAGTTCTTACCGGTGAGGGATAAAAAATAGACTCTAAACTTTGTACATTCCATTGGTTAGTACTTTTCTATATTTTTTATTAATTTTTCTCTCTTAGGTGCCGATATTAGATAGATAACACTCGCGCGGAACCAATGTTTTCGCAATTTGATATCTTACACAGTACAGTTTTCACCCATCTATAATGAAAAATCCGACAATTTACTCACTTCAGGCCTTACGGGGTATTGCTGCAATTGCCGTGATGTTATTGCATCATCAAGGGTTCACAGGCCTATCGCCAGATAGTGTGGCAGGTAAGCTTGTTGCAGGAGGAAGCTGGGGCGTAGACCTATTCTTTATCATTAGCGGTTTCATCGCAGCTTATACGATACCAAGAGAATCTTCTGGTCTTGCTGCAGGTATCGATTACTTTGCTAACAGGTTGGTACGGATACTTCCGCTTTACTACATCATGACCTTAAGCAGTTTTGGAAAAGACCATGAAGCTTGGATGGCCGGTATCAAGTCCCTCATGTTCATTCCAATTGGAGGCATTGATGATGGAAGCAACTCTCTTGGTCCAATTTATGGAGGCGCGACGATTGGGCAGGGCTGGACACTAAATTACGAAATGTATTTTTATCTGATTGCAGCTTTATCTTTTTTGTTTGGTACAAAAAAATGGTATGCAACAATTACATTCATAAGTGCGATTGTACTGTTCCCACTATTTCTATTTGATATTCCTGAACAGTACTTAAGGTATGGTTTTTCACTGGATTCAGCCTATCTTTCGATGGTTACTCATCCAATTGTCTTTGAATTTATTGCAGGTGCTGCGCTGGGGCTACTCTATCCAGTTCTCAAAACACGACTAACCGCCATTTCTTTAGGTCTTTCGATCTCTGGCGTATTCCTGTTTATATATAATGCTATAACCCACACGTGGGCGGGACATGGAATTAATGGTTATGGATTTACTTCATTTTTGCTTGTTTTATCTGTTCTGCAATTAGAGCGCGCAGGGTACGCAATAAAGTCTAAGGTGTTGTTATATTTAGGTGGAGTGTCATATTCGGTGTATTTATTACACATGAATATAAAAAATATTTTCATAAAGCTGTTTAAGCATAGTGTTGCGGATATTAGTGAATATAGAATATTTCTGTTAATTCTTTCTATATCTACCACAATGCTTTTGGCTCATTTTACACATAAGTATATAGAGATTTATCTTACCAGATATTTAAAGAATAAGTGGAGAGGATTGAAGATAATCAGAGCAAATCAATCATAAGTAAAATGTCACTATGGCCGCGTAAGCGGCCGAAAAGTACGCTTATCTCAATATCTGTTCTAACTTCTGCGTGTTATAGGAATTAATCAAATAGATGAAATATGGAAAGCCTTTTATTTATTCAATAATAATAGCTTTAATACTCATATTTTTCATTCCAGGCATCCTTCGTGCATCAGTGATAGAAGTCAAAGTTGTTCGTGTTCTCGATGGCGACACCTTTGATACATTGCATGGGAAATACCCTTTGAAGGTTCGTATGTTAAATATTGATGCTCCTGAAAAAAAACAACCTTATGGCGAATGGTCTTCACGACAACTGAAAAAACTGATTGCAGGGCATACCGTTACAGTTGTTTACACCCATACCGACAAATATGGACGCATCTTGGGGCAGGTTTTCACCGCGAATGGCATTGATGCCAACCGGCAACAAGTAATATCAGGCGCAGCATGGGTTTACGAGCGCTACAACACAGATTATACCTTGCCTGGTATCCAAACTCAGGCAAGAAAAGATAGACGCGGTTTATGGGTAGAAAAACAACCTATAGAACCGTGGATATGGCGGAAAAATCAGAAGATGAAAGATAACAACTAACCACGGAGATCAGAATGCTGATTCACCTAACACCTAGATATTATGCAAAGTATAGTGATGTTCAGGTTGATGTTATTGATGTTGAAATACCAGAGCTTAAATTAATATTGAAAGCGAATGTTGATATTGTCATTCGAACCCCATTCCCAAATAAAAACTATAAAGTGGTATGCAGAAAGAAAGGGCGCAAGGCAATTAATGGAATTCTGGTTGAAGTCGATAAAGTGGTAGAGGACTTTACAGTAATTACGCGATGGGCTGTTAATGGTGAAATTTCAAGGCATGAAACGTATTATCACGTTAGCGATAATGAATTTGATGCTGTAACAGAGGAGGATTTTCTATGGAGTGGATTTTTTAATACACCATACCGCGCCCGTTGTAAAAAAATTGAAGAGGGAGGGACTTTAGTAAAAAGGCAGTCAGCGATGGTTACACTAACTGGTGATCTCAATTCTAATGATGATGATAATTACTGGACGTATAATAAAGTTGATAGTGAAGGGATTGTTCGTTTTAGAGCGGAGTATATAAACCTTCCCACAGTAGAACGAGAACGTATAACAACATCTTTCTTTGGGAACAAACGTTTCCCCTCTTACGATGATAAATTTGATGCACAATTTCAATCTTATAAGTTAACTGTAGTACCCACGGAGATGAAAGAATTAGGTGTCTATATTGTACTTCTCAGGGATTGGATTAAGGAGCTAAAAGAGGATGGTGAACAAGAGTATTTGTATAAAATACTTGACGAAATAAATTCAAAGAATGAATTTTTCTTTTCTAACACTAATCATCTAAAAATTCTCGCTGATACATACTCATCTACTTATAACAAGCTTAGCGAACAGAGCAAGATGTATGTTGATGATTGTCTCAGTCAGCCTATTTTTCATCTTCTTATTAGCGATGTAGATGAAGAGAGCAAACCTGAAGACGAGTAAATGCCAGCAAAAAAGTGTGGCCGGTCGCAGCTGCAGCTGGCGAAATGCTGGCGAA
>OBLF01000419.1_pt1 | contig 47464 bp, 54 predicted proteins | sample 1519231 | NCBI WGS metagenome assembly OBLF01 (sample SAMEA2602895, study PRJEB22501) | metagenome | reverse complement strand
AGTATAGTCCAAATGGGCTTTTTATAGTGTTTTGAGTTTAACTAGCACCACGGGTTAATGTTATTTTTTAATATTAGAGATTTGTACCAAGTTTGAATTAGAATGATATTTTTTGTTAAAGTAGCTATTCTGTATTTAGTTATTGGGGGATATGGGCAAATAGCTATAGAGAGTATTTATCAACGTGATAAAAAATAGATATGGATAAGAAACTTAATTTATGTTATGATATAAGTGTAATAAAGGAGAGAAAATGCAGAATAATTTACTGGTATTACAGTCAGATTTTGGTTTGGTAGATGGGGCTGTATCAGCAATGGTCGGTGTGGCTTTAGAGGAATCCCCAACGTTAAAAATACATCATTTGACCCATGATATTACGCCTTATAATATTTTTGAGGGAAGCTATCGTTTGTTTCAAACGGTGAATTATTGGCCGGAAGGGACAACGTTTGTATCCGTTGTGGATCCAGGTGTCGGTTCTAAGCGTAAAAGCGTGGTTGCCAAAACTGTACAAAATCAGTATATTGTCACGCCAAATAATGGGACACTTTCGTTTATCAAGAAACATGTGGGAATTCTAGCGATTCGTGAGATTTCGGAAGTGGAAAACCGGCGGAAGAATACGGAACATTCTTACACGTTTCATGGCCGAGATGTTTATGCTTATACTGGTGCGAAGTTAGCAAGCGGACACATTACATTTGAAGAAGTGGGCCCAGAATTAAGTATAGATGAAATTGTAGAAATTCCTGTTGTGGAAACGACAATTGGGAATGATTTTGTTAGTGGGGCTATTGATATTTTAGATGTTCGTTTTGGTTCGCTATGGACGTCTATTACACGTGAGGAATTTTATACTCTTAGTCCTGAATTTGGTAATCGGTTTGAGGTCACGATTTATAATAACGATATGCTGGTCTATCAGAACCAGGTGACTTATGGGAAATCTTTTGCGGATGTACGGATTGGTCAGCCTATTTTGTATATCAATTCTCTTTATCGTGTTGGTCTTGCTATCAATCAGGGGTCTTTTGCGAAGGCCTATAATGTAGGAGTCGGAGCGCAATGGAGTATTGAAATCAAGCGGATTGAAAAATAAATAATAAAGGAGATTATTATGAAAAATAATTCAATAAGAAGTGTTGTCGCAACGGGGATTGGTGCAGCTCTCTTCGTCGTTATTGGAATGATTAGTATTCCAACTCCTGTGCCAAATACGAGCATTCAATTGCAGTATGCTTTGCAGGCCTTGTTTAGCGTGATTTTTGGTCCGATTGTTGGATTTTTAACGGGTTTCATCGGGCATGCCTTAAAGGACTCTTTGCAATATGGAAATCCTTGGTGGTCATGGGTGATTGCCAGCGGTTTGTTTGGCTTGATTGTTGGACTGTTTCGGAAAAGAATCCGTGTTGTGCAAGGTATTTTTGAAGCAAAAGATATTGTATCGTTCAATGTAATTCAACTGTTGGCCAATGCTGTGGTGTGGATTGTCATTGCGCCGCTAGGTGATATTTTGATTTACAATGAGCCTGCAAACAAGGTGTTTGTACAGGGCGTTGTTGCAACGATTTCTAATGGTTTGACGGTTGCTATTGCAGGAACAGTGCTTTTGCTAGCTTATGCCCGCACGCAAACCAAATCAGAAAGTTTGAAAAAAGATTAGTGACAGGAAGCGGGAGTGAGACGGAGCGAAGGTTTGAAAATGTTTTTTCCTATTCTCACCACTGCGTCTTATAATTCTGATGACTATATAAACTATATAAACAAAGGAGCTGAGCATTTTTGCCTCAGTTTCTTACTTTATAATGGCAAAATGCCCTATGATGGAGCTTTTCATTTGCTTTTAGGCTTAAGAAAGCACCTAATACGGAAAATATTGTCTGGGTAAGCTTTCTGAGGCTCAGACGGAGCGAACTAGTTTTAGTTCATGTCATCCGAGGTTCGGACGGAGCAAACTGATTTTGGTTCATGTCGTTCGAGGCTCAGACAGAAGAAACGAGTTCTTGTTTGTCCCGTCGACCGGGTCGATACTTTTAATGAGTTTTAGTTTGCTTCGTTGACTGGGTCGATAGTCTCAACGAGTTTTGGTTTGCTTCGTCGATCGAGTCGAGCATTTTAACCATTGTCGCACTTTCTCATTAACCGTGTAGGGTTTGGCAGGAAGCTGAACGCTTCTTGTTTGGTCAGATTTTTTTCACGTTCAAGGTTTAATTTTGCGGCAGTGTTAGCGGACTTCAAAATTGATTTTCATCTTATTTTCTTTTATGCTACAATAGAATGAGTAAGTACAAGAGGAGAAGTGGATGATTTTAGAGGAATTTGATGAAAATCGTCAGGCGATTATCAATCCAGAAGATTTGGTTGAGGCGTTGCCGAATTTTCCAGAAACAGTAGTATCTTGCTTTGCCCGTGAGACCTTTAAGCGCATGCTGGCTGATTTTCAGCATGAGTTGCTAGCTTCTACTTCTATGGCAAATATTGAGATTCCTATTTACAAGGTTTTTGTGGAAGAAAGAGAAATAGCTCTGTTTAATGCACCAGTCGGGGCATCTGCCTGTGTGGCGATTTTGGAAGATTTGATTGCCTTTGGAATGAAGAAGCTGGTTCTTTTTGGGACTTGTGGGGTTTTGAATGAAGATATTAAGGAAACATCTATTATCGTGCCCCATACTGCGATTCGTGATGAAGGGACCAGTTATCATTACCTGCCGGCTTCTGATGAGATAGAAGTAAATGTTGGCTTGCGGGATTTTCTGCTTTCTTTTTTAACGAAAAACAAGATTTCCCATTCGACTGGGAAAGTTTGGACGACAGATGGTATTTATCGGGAAACAGCTGCGAAACTTCGGACGCGAAAAGATGCGGGAGCGATTTGTGTAGATATGGAATGTTCAGCAGTTGCAGCTTTGGCAGCTTTTCGTGAGATTTCCGTTTGCCATTTCTTTTATGCGGCGGATCACTTGTCAGAAGAAGCCTGGGATATGCGCAATTTAGCCAATCATGCGGACCTAGACGAAAAAGACAAAGTGGCTAACTTGGCGATTCAGCTCGCCCTTGCTTTATAGAGAAGATGCTATGAAAAAACCAATTATTCAATTTGAAAACTTTAGTTTTCAGTATCAAGCACAGACAGAACCAACCTTGAAAAATGTTGATTTGACGATTTATGAGGGAGAAAAGGTCTTAATAGTCGGTCCTTCTGGTTCGGGGAAGTCCACTCTTGGGCAATGCTTAAATGGCATTATTCCAACTATTTATCATGGAGAAATGACTGGGAATCTGTGGATTCAAGGTAAGTCTGCGTTTGGCAGCAGCATTTATGACTTGTCCAATCTTGTCAGTACCGTCTTGCAAGACACAGACGGTCAATTTATCGGGCTGAGTGTCGCGGAAGATCTGGCTTTTGCTTTGGAAAATGATATGATGGATTTGCCGACGATGAAAGACAAGGTGCATTTGTGGGCGGAGAAATTGGATTTGTTATCGCTGTTACACCAGCGCCCCCAAGACTTATCTGGCGGGCAGAAGCAGCGGGTCAGTTTGGCTGGGGTGCTGATTGATGAAAGTCCGATTTTGCTCTTTGATGAGCCTTTGGCAAACTTAGATCCGAAGTCGGGACAGGATACGATTGAGCTGATTGATCAGATTCATGCGGAAGCAGGAACGACAACGATTGTTATCGAGCACCGTCTGGAAGATGTGCTGTATCGGTCTATTGATCGAATCGTCCTCATCAATGACGGACAAATTCTCTTTAACGGCAGTCCTGATGACCTGCTGCATACGCAGTTATTAACCGAAAATGGGATTCGAGAGCCGCTTTATCTGACTACCTTGCGTCAGCTTGGTTTTCAGCTGGAAAATTCTGCACAGTTGGCAAATTTAGCTCAGATAGATGTCTCCGCTGTTCAGTTTTTGGGTAAAAAAGTCTCTATTCAAAAACCACAGGCCCAGGATGATTTGCTGAAGTTGAAAAATGTCCACTTTGCATACGGTGAGAAAAAGGTTTTACAAGATATTGATTTTACAATCTCTAAAGGAGAAAAAATTGCCATTGTTGGTAAAAACGGTGCTGGAAAATCCACGTTAGCTAAAGCGCTCTGCCAGTTTATCGCAACAGAAGGAAGCTATACTTGGCAGGGAAGAGACATCAAAGGCGATTCCATTAAGGAGCGGGCAGAACGGATTGGTTACGTTTTGCAAAACCCAAATCAGATGATTTCTACGACCATGATTTTTGATGAGGTTGCCTTGGGCTTGAAGTTGCGTGGGATTGCAGAAGATGAGATAAAAGAGCGTGTATTGGCTGTGCTGAAAACCTGTGGTTTATATGAATTTCGGCATTGGCCCATTTCTGCTCTGTCTTTTGGGCAAAAGAAGCGGGTGACCATTGCTTCGATTTTAGTGTTAAATCCAGAGATTATCCTTTTAGATGAGCCAACGGCTGGCCAAGATCAACGCAATTATACAGAAATCATGAATTTCTTAGATGAGTTGAACCAAAAAGGGCATACGATTATCATGATTACGCATGATATGCAGCTGATGCTGGATTATTCTGACCGTGCGGTTGTGATGTTAGACGGAAAGATCTTGGCAGACAAAACACCGGCCGAAGTTTTGACAGATAAGACTTTGATTCATGCAGCGAACCTTAAGGAAACGTCTATCTTTTCCTTGGCTAAGAAATTAAACGTTGATCCACTAGCTTTAACAGAATTTTATATGCAAGAAAGGGAGGAAAGCCATGCTTAATCAGCAAAAACTTATTGGTTACCATGCGGGAACGACCTTTTTGCATCGCCTATCCGGAGCGAGTAAGTTACTGTTTTTCATTTTGGTATCAACTGCAGCGATGATTAGTTACGATACTCGCTTGCTGTTGGTCATTGCGATTGGCTCACTCTTTCTTTTTAGAGTGTCGAACATTCATTTTAAAGATGTATCGTTTGTTTTGGCTTTTGCAGGTATTTTTGCCGCTTTGAATCTTATCATGGTTTATCTGTTTGCTCCTCAGTACGGAGTGGAGATTTATGGCCAACAGACGGTCTGGTTCAGCGGATTGGGCAGTTATACCGTAACTGCGCAGGAAATCTTTTATCTGTTTAATCTGTTCTTGAAATATCTCTGTACCATTCCTTTGGCAGTTATTTTTCTAATGACCACTCACCCTAGTCAGTTTGCGTCTAGTATGAATCAAATCGGAATTCCTTATAAAATTGCCTATTCTGTCAGTTTGACGCTGCGCTATATTCCTGACCTGCAGGAGGAATTTTACCTGATTAGAATGTCGCAAGAAGCGCGTGGACTGGAATTGTCCAAAAAAGCAAAATTAAGCCAGCGCATCAAAGGGAACCTGCAAATCATTATTCCATTGATTTTTAGCTCACTGGAGCGGATTGATACGATTGCAACAGCCATGGAATTGCGGCGTTTTGGTAAAAATAAAAAGCGGACTTGGTACACTTATCAGGCTTTTCAGAGGTTGGATATTGAAGTGATTTTGCTGGCTATTTTATTTTTACTGCTGAGCTTCCTACTCTTTTTTGTCAATCACGGTCGCTTTTACAATCCTTGGTTATAAATGAGAATTGAAATGTACATAGGAGGAAGAAAATGATTGCATTGGTAACAGGAGCTTCAGCTGGTTTTGGTCAAGCTATTTGTCGTCGCTTGGTGGCAGAAGGTCACCGAGTGATTGGAGCAGCGAGAAGACTAGAAAAGTTGACGCAACTTCAAGAGGAGTTAGGTCTTGAAAATTTTTATCCGCTTCAAATGGATGTGTCGGATACAAAAAGCGTGGATCAGGCTTTAGAACATTTGCCAGAGGCTTGGCGGACGATTGATATTTTGGTCAACAATGCAGGTCTGGCATTGGGCTTAGACAAGGCTTATGAAGCAGATATGCAAGATTGGCTGACGATGATTCAGACCAATATTATTGGTTTGGTTTATCTAACACGTCAGATCCTACCGCAAATGGTAGAGCGAGATAGCGGATTGATTATCAATCTAGGTTCGACTGCTGGAACGGTTCCTTATCCAGGTGCCAACGTCTATGGAGCTAGTAAAGCATTCGTGAAGCAATTTTCTTTGAATTTACGTGCTGATTTGGCAGGACATCATATTCGTGTTACTAACATTGAACCCGGTCTTTGTGAGGGAACAGAATTTTCAAATGTCCGATTTAAAGGGGACGATCAACGAGCTGAAAAATTGTATGAAGGAGCTCATGCTATTCAGCCAGTTGATATTGCCAATACTGTTGCTTGGATTGTTGGACAGCCTCCTCATGTCAATATTAACCGGATTGAAATCATGCCTGTTTCACAAACATTTGGAGTGCAGCCTGTTTTTCGAGAAGAATAGATGAGATAGAATGGGGAGAGTATGACAGAAATAAACCTTTTGTTTTCAATTGATGATCGCTATGTAGAGCAATTTAAAACGACTTTGTATTCAGTTTATTTGAATACACCTTCAACTTTGCTGCATGTGTTTGTCTTGCAAAAACAATTGTTAGAAAAGAATGCGGAGATTGAGGATTTTTGTGCAGCATTAGGAATCATCTATGAGCCGGTTGTGATTGGTGAAAAAGCTTTTGAAGATGCTCCAAGTACTGATCGGTATCCAGAAACAATCTACTATCGCTTGCTGGCACATGAATACCTTCCTCAAGATTTGGATCGGATTCTTTATTTGGATGCAGATATTTTATGTTTGAACGACATTTGTCCTCTTTATGAAATGGAGTTGGGAGCTTCTTTGTATGCTGCGGCCAGTCATGGATCAGATGACAATATGACAGATTTAGTCAATAAGATGCGTTTGCAGAATTTTGAGGCAGAAAGTTATTACAATTCCGGCGTTTTACTGATGAATCTAGCTGAGATTCGGCGAGAAGTGAAGCGTGATGCTATTTTGGATTACATTGCTCAAAATAGTTTTAAACTCTTTTTACCGGATCAAGATGTGCTGAATGCCTTGTATGGGCATTTGACAATTCAAATTCCAGATGAATTGTATAATTATGATGCACGCTACAATGTGCTGTATTATGCTCGGAGTAAAGGAGAGTGGGACTTGGATTGGATGATTGAGAATACCGTTTTTCTTCACTTTTGCGGTCGAGATAAGCCTTGGCTGACAGAATACCACGGACGCTATGCTGCACTTTACAAGCATTACCAACATCGCAGCCGAAAAGTTGGCAGATAAAAACGAAACCAACCAATTAAATGGTTGGCTTTTCTTTTTATAACGGCCGTTTATTAGGCATCCCTGCTTTGCGCGGGTATTTATTGGGAGTTTCTTTTTTTTTGCCAACAACCGTGATATACCGCGGGTCGCCATTGGGGAGTTGGTAATGAATGTTTTCTTCGACTTTGCTGAAAAGAAGGCTAAGCGCGGTTTTTGCTTCCGTTAATTCCTCAGGAGCATTGCTGGCTTTGAGCGCTAAAAGACGTCCACCAACTTTAAGAAAAGGAATGGTCAGTTCGGCTAAGATTTGCATACGGGCGACGGCGCGCGCAGTTACAATATCAAATTGGGCGCGGAAGTCTTTATCTTGAGCAAAATCTTCTGCCCGACCATGATAAAAATGAACTTTTTCCAGACCTAATTCGTCAGCCAAGTGATTTAAAAACAGAATACGCTTGTTTAGAGAATCAATAATCGTCACATCTAGCGCTGGATAGAGGATTTTCATCGGAAGACTCGGAAAACCTGCTCCAGCTCCAATGTCCAGCAGTTTAATGCCTTTATTGTCAATCAATCCCTGTAAAATTGGCGCAATGGAATCATAAAAATGCTTGAGATAGACTTCCTTTTTCTCAGTAATAGCTGTCAGATTGATTTTTTCATTCCATTCAACGAGCAGTTCAAAATAGCGTTCAAATTGCATTTTTTGTCGGTCTGTGAGTTCAATCTGGTGTTGTTTTAAGAGTTCATAAAATTCTTCGGGTGTCATCATTTGTCCTTACTTGTATCGTCTTGCCTCTATTATACCAAATAATCAGAAGAGAATCTTTAAAATTTCTCTTTTGAAGAAGTCAAAATGTTTATTATTTTCATTTTTCTGGTATAATATCTATAATAAATTAAAAGGAGAATGACTATGTGGATAATTATTTTAGCTATTGTAGTGGTACTAGTGCTGTTTGTAATTGCTAGTTACAATGGTCTTGTCAAAAGCCGCATGCAAACCAAAGAAGCATGGAGTCAGATTGATGTTCAATTGAAACGTCGAAATGACTTGTTGCCAAATTTGATTGAAACGGTCAAAGGGTATGCCAAATATGAAGCATCAACGTTTGAAAAAGTAACAGAACTGCGTCGGCAGGTGGCTGCTGCAACAACTCCAGCAGAAGCTATGAAAGCAAGTGATGCCTTGACGCGTCAGATCTCAGGAATTTTTGCTGTTGCAGAAAATTACCCAGAATTACAAGCAAGTACAAATTTTGTAAAATTGCAAGAAGAATTAACTAATACTGAAAATAAAATCTCGTATTCTCGTCAGCTTTATAATAGTGTAACAAGTAATTATAATGTGAAGTTAGAAACATTTCCAAGTAATATTATTGCTGGAATGTTCAGTTTTAAGCCAGCAGATTTCTTGGCTGTTCCAGAGGAAGAAAAATCCGTACCAAAAGTTGATTTTAGCGGTTTAGGTGACTAATATGCTCTTTGATCAAATTGCTAGTAATAAAAGACGAACGTGGGTTCTCTTGATTGCATTTTTTGCTCTCTTAGCGATTATTGGTGCTGCAGTTGGCTATTTGTGGTTCGATTCGATTCTTGGCGGAGTGTTGATTGCCTTTATCATTGGAGGGATTTATGCTTTTAGCATGATTTTTCAGTCTACCGAGGTTGTCATGTCCATGAATGGTGCTCGACAAGTCACGGAAGCTGAGGCTCCTGATCTTTATCATGTGGTAGAAGATATGGCAATGGTAGCCCAAGTTCCTATGCCACGAGTGTATATTGTTGAAGACTCATCACCCAATGCTTTTGCAACAGGCTCAAAACCTGAAAATGCTGCAGTAGCAGCGACAACAGGTCTGTTGAATATGATGAATCGTGAAGAATTAGAAGCTGTTATTGGACACGAAGTGAGTCACATTCGTAATTATGATATTCGAATTTCAACGATTGCAGTAGCTCTAGCAAGTGCTGTGACGATGTTGTCCAGTATCGCAGGACGCATGATGTGGTTTGGTGGTGGCAGCCGACGTCGAAGCAATGATGATCGTGATAGCAGCAGTGGTTTAGGAATCATCATGCTGTTGTTATCCTTGATAGTCATTGTTCTTGCTCCTCTAGCGGCAACTTTGGTGCAGTTGGCTATTTCGCGCCAGCGGGAATTTTTAGCTGATGCCTCCAGTGTTGAGCTGACTCGTAATCCACAAGGTATGATCAATGCCTTGCAAAAGTTAGATGGAAGTGAGCCCATGCATCGCAAGGTTGATGATGCTAGTGCAGCTCTCTATATCAATGACCCTAAAAAGCCAGGTGGTTTGCAAAAACTTTTTCACACTCACCCTCCGATTAGTGAGCGGATTGAACGTTTGAAAAATATGTAAAAATAACTCTCCTAATGACATAACTGGGAGAGTTTTCTTATCTGTTTTTCCAAGCAAGTCCAAGGGCGAGTACTCCTAGTAGAGTAAATACAGTCCAACAAATAGTCATATTCCAAACAGCAAGAGCTGTAAAAAGAGTAGTTCCGACAGGAAGGGAGAGACTAAAGAGAAGGGATAAAAAAGAGCTGGTCTGTGCGAGAACATCAGAAGGAAGGCTGTTGAGAAGAAGAGCATTGAGCTTGGGATTGACCTTCGCTGCCAGATACATGAGGAACATGGTGGAAAGAAGAGTAATTAGTTGAGAACCAAAAAATATTTGATTTAATCCAATAAGAACAATGGGAAGGATTGCCCATAAAACAATTTGGGCGACGGAGAGTTTAGCAAAGTAGTCTCTGGGAGTGAGACTTCCGAGAACCATACCTGCCATGACTACTACTTGAATGAGAAATAGTGATTGACTGAAAGTGAAATTCCAGAAAGGACGATTTAAAAGGCTGAGGTTAAAGATGGCATTTAAGCTGCCACCCAAGGCATTAATAATGGCAATGCTGGCTAGGAGCAGTATAAAATTGCTTTTTTCTTCTTTTTGGAAAATTTCTTCGCCCAATTTAAAAATTTCTTTAGCTTGAGTAAGGAAAGAAGTCTTTTTCTCTAATTTTTTGACAGTGACAGGTGCATGAGTTAGCTGTTTGCGGTAGAAATAGAGGACAGTTGAAGAAAGCAGGAAAGCTAGGGCATTGATAGAGGCAACGAAAAAGAAATTTTGATTGCTAATGGCGAGTAGCCATACTCCCAGAGCTTGCCCCGAAATAGAACAAATGATAGAGAGAAATTGAGTAAAACTATAGGCTTCCATACGATCTTCTTCAGGAATATTTTTCTGGAAAATAGGCATTTGCAAACCGCCGCGGTAGTCACTGAGAATATCTGAGATGATGTTAATTAAGCAAACAAAGGAAAAAGCGATTAGACTTTTTTGATAAGTCAGCATTGCAACAAGGACAAACAATATTGCTTGAATGTAGCCTGTGGCAATCAGCCAGTACCCTTTTTCGTGCGTTTGGTCAGCCCGCTTACCGACATAAACAGTAAAAAGGATAGGAGCAAGTAAGATAATATTGGCAGTTCCAACTGCGAATTTAGCATGGGGCAGACTTGCTGCAAAAACTACAAAAACAAGATTGTAGATAGAGGCTCCTAAGTAGTTGAAAAAGCGAGAAAGAGCTATGACACGAAAAAGTGAATTTTTAATCAATAGTTTCATCTGCTTTATCTCCTGAATATTTTTTGACAAGTTGTTTAGCGAGGCTAGGACTTTTGAGTTGAAACCTTTTACCCTGTGTGACAAATTCCCAAACCTGACGAATATCACTCTTTATGGTTCGCTTAACAATTCGACTTTCACTTGATGTGAGAGTAATTCTTTTCTTTTCAATGTATATATTCATAAATTGTTCTCCTAAAAGCTTTATTGCCACCATTATAGCGGGGTATAACAGGGTTTTCAAGGTCTTTTAGCCAAGTGGTGTCAAAGGGAAAGTGACTGGTAGAAAACGGCAGGGTAAGTTGCAAAGAAATGCGCACAAACAGAAAGAAAATGCTATAATGGTTTAAGGAATATTGGAGGAAAAGTATATGCTAAATATTCATGAAATTCGTAAGAACCCCGATGGACTAGACTTTGAAGTGAATTTTGACTTAGTTGCTGATTTAAAAGGGCGTAACCCTGAAATTTTGGGTATCCGCGATGTGCTTGCAAGAGGCAAGGCTCAGTATGAGGACGGTCTTTACTTTTTAGACTATGATTTGTCCTACACGATTACTCTGGCGTCCAGCCGCAGCATGGAGCCTGTTGAGCGCAAGGAAACTTACTTGGTCAATGAGATTTTCATGGAAAATCATGGCGAGAAGATCAGCCAAGACTTGATTGATGATGACCTCGTTTTGGGGCTTGAGGGCGATGAGATTGATCTGGCAGAAAGTGTAGCGGATAATATCTTGCTCAATATCCCGCTTAAGGTCTTGACGGCTGAGGAAGAAGCAGGGCAGGATTTTCCAGTGGGACAAGACTGGCAGGTCATGACCGAGGAAGAATACCGCCGCCAGCAAGAAGAGCAAAAAGCAAGCAAGAGCCCTTTTGCTAGACTGAAGAACCTGTTTGATGAAGAAAATTGAGTTAATAATCCAGATAGAAGAAACACACAAATATATATTTGTGTGTTTTAATATTTTTAAATGTTAGGATTTATTCTTTTGACGTGGATATCTCTTGGAAAATTGAAAGTAACTAAGAATAATTATAACAATAACTGAATGATACCACTGATAATTCCTAAGCAGCCTAATCCAATGCAAATCCATCCAATTGTTCGCTTTTTGGAAGACGAGTTGTTTTTTGAAAATAAAAACATGCCTATTCCTACTACTAAGATGATAAATCCAAAAATCATATTGATTTGCAAACCGTTTTTACCAAAAATGCTTTCAAGCACAGTATTAACTGTATTATCTAAGGTCCGTTCCATTATTCTACCTCCATATGGTTTATTTTTTTAGTAAGCAACAATGACACACCAATTCCACCCAAAACAGTAAGGCACATTAAGATAAGAGCGGCTACATCACTTTTATTGCTATTTCCTATAAAACTAAACAGGATATTACAAAATAAAGAGGAAAGAAAGACAGCCGACAAAATGGTAGTTGGTATAGATTTTTTCAAAAAACCAATACCTACAGCTATAATCCCAGTTGATGCTGCTATCATGGACATGATGATTGTTATTTTGATTGCTCTCATCATAAGAGAGACAGTCCATGTGCCTTCAACCAAAGGACTAATGGACTCTGTGATGCCAAATATTCCAAAGGCTAGCACATTACAAGATACCATTGCCATGAGCGTAAAAAGAAAGACAACCATTAATTTTGAACATAATATTTTATCTCTTCTGATAGGGTAGGAAAATAATAAAATAGCTCGTTTATCTTTGTATTCATCAATGATAAACCGTGTACACATGGTGGCAGAGAGTGTTGCGAAGACAGCCATACTTAGTGTTGAAAATAAGGAAATAATTTTAGGATATCCTGCAAATATTTGTAGATCTGGGTCTGGATTTATTTGAGGGGCATATGCAAACAAGTAAATAAAGCCAAGCATTACAATAAAGGTAACGCTACTTGCAATTACATATGTTTTGATATTATTTCTTTTTAATTCTAATTTTATCAATTTAAACAATTTTTTCACCCCCACTCATGATATTGAAGAAATAGTCTTCCAGTCCATTTGGGAATTGATTTTCTATTGCAGACAAGCTAACTTCCTCTACAACGGTGCCATTCACAATGACACCGATAGTATCTGCAATATGTTCTATTTCACTTAATATATGGCTAGATACTAGAATGGTCATACCTTGTTCATTCTTTAGTTGCAAGAATAATTCTCGCATTTCTCTGATTCCCATAGGATCCAGACCATTTATTGGTTCGTCTAAGATGAGTAGTTCTGGTTCATGGACAATGGCTCGCGCGATTGCTAAACGTTGTCGCATGCCCAAAGAAAATTTAGATACTGGCAAGGTTCCAGTGTTATTTAGCCCAACCTTTTGCAAAGCAGAGACACAATCTTTACCTTCTTTTCCCATATAGGAGAGATGGATTTGTAAATTTTCCTCGGCTGATAAATGTTCATAAAATACAGGTGTTTCAATTAAGGTGCCTATTTCTGATAGGATTTCATTTCGCTGTTTTCCAATATCTAATCCCAAGATTTGTATCTTGCCCATTGTTGGTATGAGTAGCCCGGACAGTAGTTTAAATACAGTTGTTTTTCCAGCTCCATTTGCTCCTAGAAATCCGTAGATACTCCCTTTTTCTACGTGAATATTGCAAGATCTGATAACCTCTTTTTTATCAAAGGTTTTGGTTAGATTGTCTGTTTCGACTGCTAAATTATGTTTCATTGTTACCCTCCTTAAAATATAATCTGTGCAATAAGTTCATGAATTTTTCAATGAGCGTATTATTCAATACATCAATGCCTAGAGAAGCCATTAGGGTTTGTAAGAAATTTAATCGTGTTAATAGCTTCTCTTCATCACAAGTAAATACCGCAGGGTCACACCACACATTTAATAATAGCAAAAAGATTTCTGCGCATTCATCAGGATATTTTGTAACAATAGATCCATCATCAATCCCTTTTTGAATAATTTTAGAAAGAAAAGGAGCATCGTTATTTACACAATCTTTCATGTAGGAGATAACAAATTCTGCACTTTTCATTTTTGGAACCATGGCATCATCTAAATAATGAATTTCTTGATTTTCAATAGTCTTTTCTAAAATAAGTGACAATTGTTCTTTTCCGCTCAGAGAGCTTGTTTGGGATAGTAAGAGCTTCATTGTCTCTTTTGTAGCTTCAGTTTGCCTTTTTGTTACAGCATTTATAACATCATCTTTCGATTTGAAATGATGATAAATGGCACCTTTTGACACATTTGCTGCTTCTGCAATATCTCGCATACTGGTTTTATCAAAACCTTTTTCTAAAAATAATTTGGTTGAAACAGTTAAAATGGTTTCGATAGTAACCTTTGAATCATACTTTTTTTGCATATTATTTACCTTCTTTTTTAAAATACATACCGACTGGTCGGTTTTTATTATATAACAAAAGGTCTTTTTTGTCAAGCAGTGAAAAATATTTTGTTCACCTAGTTGCAGTTTCGCTCTTTTTATAATTCATATCATGGCAAAGTACTTTCAATTATGCTTGCAAAATGTTACAATAAGACTAGTAACTATAAATAGGAGTAAGACATGACAAAAGCAAACTTTGGCGTTGTGGGTATGGCCGTTATGGGTCGTAACCTTGCCCTAAACATCGAATCTCGTGGCTATACAGTAGCAATTTACAACCGGTCAGCGAATAAAACAGAGGATGTGATTGCATCTCATCCTGAAAAAAACTTTGTTCCAAGTTACGATGTGGAAAGTTTTGTGAATTCTATTGAAAAACCACGTCGGATCATGCTCATGGTTAAAGCTGGGCCAGGGACAGACGCAACGATTCAAGCATTATTACCGTTCCTGGATAAGGGAGATATCTTGATTGACGGTGGAAATACGTTCTATAAAGATACTATTCGTCGTTCAGAAGAATTGGCAAATTCTGGAATCAATTTTATCGGGACAGGAGTATCTGGTGGTGAAAAAGGTGCGCTTGAAGGTCCATCTATCATGCCTGGTGGACAAAAAGAAGCCTATGAATTGGTAGCAGATGTATTGGAAGAAATTTCAGCGAAAGCGCCAGAGGATGGGGCACCATGTGTAACTTATATCGGACCAAATGGTGCAGGTCATTATGTAAAAATGGTCCACAATGGGATTGAGTATGGCGATATGCAACTGATTGCAGAAAGTTATGATTTAATGCAGCACTTGCTTGGATTTTCAGCAGCAGAAATGGCTGACATCTTTACAGAATGGAATAAAGGTGAGTTGGATAGCTATCTGATTGAAATCACTGCTGATATTTTGACTCGTACAGATGATGAAGGTCAAGATGGGCCGATTGTCGATTACATTTTGGATGCGGCTGGAAATAAAGGAACTGGTAAATGGACGAGTCAATCAGCTCTTGACTTTGGTGTGCCGCTTCCGCTCATTACAGAGTCTGTCTTTGCACGCTATATTTCTGCTTATAAAGATGAACGTGTGGCTGCAAGCAAGGTTCTTCCAAAACCAGCTGCATTTAAATTTGAAGGAGACAAGGCTGAATTGATTGAAAAAATTCGTCAAGCCCTCTACTTCTCGAAAATTATGTCTTATGCCCAAGGTTTCTCACAATTGCGTGTAGCATCTAAAGAACAGGAGTGGAATCTTCCGTTTGGTGAAATTGCTTCTATTTGGCGTGCTGGTTGTATCATTCGTGCTCGTTTCTTGCAAAAAATTACAGATGCATACAGTCGCAATGCAAATCTTGCAAACTTACTGCTTGACGAATATTTTATGGACGTCACTGCCAAATACCAACAAGCTGTTCGTGATGTAGTGGCGTTGGCTGTTCAAGCAGGTGTGCCGGTACCAACGTTCTCTAGTGCGATTGCTTACTTTGATAGCTATCGTGCAGAAAACTTGCCAGCCAATTTAATTCAAGCGCAACGCGATTACTTTGGTGCGCATACGTATGAGCGCAAGGACAAAGAAGGAATTTACCACTATTCTTGGTATGATGAAAAATAGGATAGGCTATGGCGAAGCGGATTTTATTAGTTGAGAAAGAAAAAAAATTAGCGCAATTTATTGGCTTAGAGCTACAAAAAGAAGGTTATCGAGTTGATCTTTTTGAAACAGGAAAAGATGCTTTGGCGTCTGCGCGAGCGAATCAATACGATTTATTCCTGTTGAATTTTATGCTTGACGATATGACAGGAACAGAATTTGCCGCACAATTAAGTGTGATAAAGCCTGCTTCGGTCATCATTGTATTGGATAATCGTGATAATATTCTTCAATATACTGAGGAAATCCAACGCTTTGCTGTTGCTTACATGGTAGAACCATTCATTGTGACGGACTTAGTTGAAAAAATTTCTGCCATTTTTCGTGGGCGTGATTTTATTGACCAGCATTGTAGTCAGATGAAAGTTCCAACATCTTATCGGAATCTTCGGATTGATGTGCAAAATCATACAGTTTATCGAGGTGAAGAAGTGATTGCTTTGACTCGAAGAGAGTATGATTTATTAGCAACATTGATGGGAAGTCATCAGGCTTTAAGCCGTGAACAGTTGTTAGAACGCGTGTGGAAATACGAAGGAGCTGTTGAAACAAATGTTGTCGATGTTTATATTCGCTATCTTCGTAGTAAAATTGATATAGCGGGGCAAAAAAGTTATATAAAAACCGTGCGTGGTGTTGGTTATGCTATGCAAGAATAACTCTGAGGTGCAGGAAATATCGTTTTTCTGCACTTTTCTAATGGGCGTATTTCCCTAGTCTATTACAATTTGTAAGCAAGAAATAGGAAAAATTTTTAAAATATTATATAAAAACGCTTTACAAAATAGAAATATATGATATAATTAAAGAGTCAAATAAATGCAAACGTTTGCGGAAAGCGCTTGCGGAAAATTTTATAAGGAGATATGAATGATGAAAGAGACATTCAAAAACATATTCAGTTTCGAATTTTGGCAAAAATTCGGAAAAGCTCTGATGGTCGTTATCGCAGTAATGCCCGCGGCTGGTTTGATGATCAGTATTGGTAAGTCAATTCCAATGATCAATCCAAACGTAGCTGCTCTCGTTACAACAGGCGGTATTCTTGAGCAAATTGGTTGGGGAGTTATCGGAAACCTTCACATTTTGTTTGCATTAGCTATTGGAGGTAGCTGGGCAAAGGAACGTGCTGGTGGTGCATTTGCGGCCGGACTTTCATTTATTTTAATTAACCGTATTACAGGGGTCTTTTTTGGAGTAACTTCAGACCTTCTTACAAAACAAGGAGCTACTGTAAAAACTGTCTTTGGTGGAACCATTAAGGTGGCTGATTATTTTGTAAGTGTACTTGAAGCTCCTGCTCTTAATATGGGGGTGTTTGTTGGTATCATTGCCGGTTTTGTTGGAGCAACTGCTTACAACAAATATTATAATTACCGTAAATTACCAGATGCGCTTTCATTCTTTAATGGTAAACGGTTTGTGCCATTCGTTGTTATTTTGCGTTCTACAATTGTGGCTTTGATTCTTGCAGTATTTTGGCCAGTTGTTCAAACTGGAATCAACAATTTTGGTATTTGGATTGCTAACTCTCAAAAGACAGCTCCAATTCTCGCACCATTCTTGTTTGGTACTTTAGAACGTCTTCTTTTACCATTTGGACTTCACCATATGTTGACAATTCCAATCAACTATACTCAATTAGGTGGGACATATGAAGTGTTGACAGGGGCTGCTAAAGGAACGACTGTATTTGGTCAAGATCCATTATGGTTGGCTTGGGTAACAGACCTTGTTAATTTAAAAGGTTCACACGCTGACCAATATCAACATCTTCTAAATAGTATTACTCCAGCTCGTTTTAAAGTTGGGCAAATGATTGGTTCATTTGGTATTTTGATGGGGGTTGCCTTTGCAATTTATCGAAATGTAGATGATGATAAGAAACATAAATACAAAGGGATGATGATTGCAACAGGACTTGCAACTTTCTTAACAGGTGTTACAGAACCAATTGAATACATGTTTATGTTTGTTGCAACACCTCTTTATTTGGTGTATGCAGTTGTGCAAGGGTTAGCCTTTGCAATGGCTGACGTTGTTCACTTGCGTGTTCACTCATTTGGTTCGATCGAATTCTTAACTCGTACCCCACTTGCAATCAACGCTGGTTTGGGTATGGATATCATTAACTTTATTTGGGTAACAGTTCTCTTTGCAGTTGGAATGTACTTTATTGCCAACTTTATGATTAAGAAATTTAACTACGCAACTCCAGGACGTAATGGTAACTATGAAACAGCTGATGGAGAAGATAGTGATTCATCTGCTCAAGCTGGTGGCAAAGTAGCTGAAGCTTCTCAAGCAGTAAATATTATCAACCTTCTTGGCGGACGCGCAAATATCGTTGATGTAGATGCCTGTATGACACGTCTCCGTGTGACTGTCAAAGATGGTGAAAAAGTTGGTACAGAAGAACAATGGAAAGCTGAAGGAGCAATGGGCTTGGTGATGAAAGGCCAAGGTGTTCAAGCTATTTATGGTCCGAAAGCGGATGTTCTTAAATCTGATATTCAAGACTTACTTGACTCAGGTGAAGTGATTCCTGAAACTCTTCCGAGTCAAATGACAGCTTCACAAGCTGCGGAAGTGAGCTACAAAGGTGTAACAGAAGAAGTTGAAACGGTTGCTGACGGTGAAGTCATTGCTATCTCTGATGTGAAAGATCCTGTCTTCTCACAAAAAATGATGGGTGACGGATTTGCAGTTGAACCTGAAAATGGGAATATCTACTCACCAGTAGCAGGTACTGTTACAAGCATTTTCCCTACAAAACACGCTCTTGGTCTCTTGACTGATAATGGTCTTGAAGTGCTTGTTCATATCGGACTTGATACAGTCAGTCTTGAAGGTAAACCATTTGAAGTACATGTTGCAGAAGGACAAAAAGTTGCAGCAGGTGATCTTCTTGTGACAGCTGATTTAGAAGCTATCAAAGCGGCAGGTCGTGAAACTTCAACAGTTGTTGTCTTCACAAATGCACAAGCTATTAAATCTGTAACGGTTGAAACATTCGGCAAAGTAGCAGCGAAAACGGTTGTTGCTAAAGTAGAATTGTAAATAGAAAAGAGAAATCATGGCAAAATTCCTGACTTTAAATACTCATAGTTGGATGGAAGATGAGCAAGAAAAAAAGCTAGATCAACTAGCTGAGCGGATTCTTCAAGAAAAATATGATGTCATTTGCCTGCAGGAAGTCAATCAAGAAATGGAGTCTGAACAGGTTGTTCAGGCTCCATTTTATCATGCGGTAGATGGTGCTATTGCGATTCATAAAGACCACTTTGCACATTGTCTTGTGGAGAGATTGGTAGAGAAAGGTCTTATTTATCATTGGTCTTGGGCTTATAATCATATTGGTTTTGATCGGTTTCATGAGGGAGTTGCTATTTTATCCTTAAATCCATTGAAACCAAGGGAGTTATTGGTTTCAGATGCCAACGATCCAACGGATTATCACACTAGAAAAGTACTTTTGGCGGAAACAGAAGTTGATGGACGGCTTGTAACGGTGGCTTCCTGTCATCTTTCCTGGTGGAATAAAGGCTTCCAAGAAGAGTGGGCACAGATAGAAGAAGAATTGTTACAATGCAACATGCCTTTGGTATTGATGGGAGATTTTAACAATCCTGTCGGTTATGAAGGCTATCAGCACATTTTAAGAAGTCCACTTGCTTTGCAAGATAGTCATGCTGTTGCTGCTACAGTCGTTGGTACAGCAACGGTTGAAGGCGATATTGCTGGCTGGGCTGGAAATAAGGAAGCTCTAAAAATTGATTATATCTTTACAAGTAAAGATTTCAACATTGAAAAATCTGCTGTTGTTTTTGACGGCAAAGCAACACCTGTTGTTAGTGACCATTTTGGGTTAGAAGCAGAAGTTGCATTTTAACAATCAAAAACGGGAAGTTTTATCTTGAACTTCCCGTTTTTGATTGTCATTCTTTAGAGGTGTGGTGTTTTCCAGCATTGATAGCGTCGGCCTCGGTCATGGTGACTACTCTGTCAAACCGTGTATTGCGTGGCATATTATCTAAGTTGTACCAATAAACATCAGCAGTTCCATTACGAGCTACATAAACGGTTCGTTCCTGCTGTTGAGCTTCTTTTGCTGCAGCAGCCTCTTGTTGTTGCTGCGCTTGAGCGGCAGCTGCTTCTTCTTGTTTTCGTTTTTCTTCTGCTTGTCTAGCTATTTCTTGTTCTTTTGCTGCTTTTTCTGCAGTCTCTTTTTCTTGCTTAGCTTTTTCCGCTTCCTTTTTCTTCTTTTCCTCTGCGGCTTTCTCTTTCTTTGTCTGTTCCTCTTTTTTACCTAGAGCAATATATTGCTCGTTTTCTTTTTTGTAGGAGTCAAACTCATTTTTTAATGTTTTGTAGTCTTTCGCGGCTTCTTCATTGCTTTTTGTTAATTTTTGAATCTGTACCTTATATTCTTTCTCGTCCTTCTGCTGGTTTCCCATGGCAGAAAACGATCCCAATAAAAGAACTACTAGCGTTAGAATAGCGATATTCTTTTTGTCTTTAAAAAAGGCAACAGAAAAAAATCTTTTCATCATAATTCTCCTTAAAATGATAACGTTTACAATTTATTATATAAAATTTCTCGAGAGAAGTAAATAGGATAACGGATTATTATATGTTTTCGTGAGGAAGGTCCTATCTTTTGTTATTTCTTAAAACATGGTATAATGAAGTATTAAGAATTCAGGAGGGAAGCAGATGCGTTGTCCTAAGTGTGGTGGTAGTAAATCAAGTGTTATTGACAGTCGGCAAGCAGAAGATGGTAATACAATTCGTCGTCGTCGTGAGTGTGATGAATGTCAGTATCGCTTTACGACTTATGAACGTGTAGAAGAACGGACGCTCGTTGTCGTTAAAAAAGATGGCACGCGGGAACAATTTTCAAGAGACAAGATCTTTAATGGAATCATTCGTTCGGCGCAAAAACGTCCTGTTTCTAGTGATGAGATTGAGGAAATTGTCAGCAGAATTGAGCAAAAAGTGCGCAGCAGCAATGAAAACGAGATCGCAAGCGAGTATATCGGTGGTTTAGTAATGGAAGAGTTAGCGGATTTAGATGAAATTACTTATGTTCGTTTTGCTAGTGTTTATCGTAGCTTTAAAGATGTGAGCGAGCTGGAAAACCTCTTGAAACAGATTACAAAAACAGCGAAAAAGAAAAAGGAACAATAGATGAAACCGAATGATCAATTTTCTTTTGTGAAGAATAATCTGATTAGCCAGGACAGCACCAATTTGATTCGTCTGTATTTGCCAATTTTAGGGCTTGAAGCGACCTCTATCTATCAGTATTTGCTTGCTTTTTGGGACAACGGGAAATCATCTTACACCTTTGGGCACATTTTGAATCATCTCAATCTGGGGATGAATGCCTTGCAAAAAAGTTTAGAAATGTTGTCTGCTATGCAGTTAGTAGAGCTTTATCATACGGAGAATCATTTTCAGGTCTATTTGCAGCCCACACTATCGTCTGGTGAATTTTTAAGCAATCCTGTTTACAAGCGCCTGCTAGAAAAGAAGATTGGTGAAGCTGCGGTAGAGGCTTTGTTACCTAGTCACCCAAATGGTGAGAAGAAAGATGTGAAGCTGTCAGAGATTTTTCAAGTGGAAGATGCAAAGGCAGAGACGCAATCAAAACAGAATCATTTTGACTTGGATTACTTTAAACAATTGATGGCGCGAGAAAACTTGCGTTTTGAAAACGAAAAAGAAGATTTGCTGGTACTTTTTGCTATTTCAGAGCAACAAAATTGGACTTGGTATGAGACCTACTTGTTGGCTAAGGAGACGGCTGTCGGTCATGTGATTTCAACCAAGCGAATGAAGCAAAAATTAAATCAAAAGCCTGCTGCAAGCGGATTTTCTAACGCTGAACAAACGATTATTCGAGAGGCTAAGAGTAAGTCAGCCATGCAGTTTTTAGCAGAAATCAAAAAAACTAAGCATGCGACAATCACACGAGGAGAACGTCAGTGTTTGCAAGAATTGGCAAATTTGGGACTGTTAGATGAAGTGATTAATGTGATTTTGCTGTTGACTTTTAACAAAGTGGATTCGGCTAATCTCAATGAAAAATACGCTTTGAAAGTAGCAAATGATTTTTCATATCAAGAAGTGACATCAGCAGAAGAGGCAGTTTTGCGAATTCGTGAGCGAAATCAACAACCAAGCAAAAAAGCAAATCAAACGGCTACTTCAAAGAGCAATGTTCCCGACTGGAGCAATCCTGACTATAAGAATGAAACAAGTGTTGAAAAGCAGGCTGAGCTAGAGGAGCAAAAGAGAAAACTTTTAGCGAAATTAGACCAAGGAGGTGACTAGATGGAGAGTGTTGGACAAACGATGGCGCATAGGAAACAAGCTCGTCAATTTAACTATGAAGAGTTGGTGAAGCAAATCGTCGCCGATCCAGATGTAGTGGCTTTTATCCAGTCTGAGCGATTAACACCTGCTGAAATCAAACGAAGCATTTCTAAGTTTAATCAGTATATTTCTGAACGCAATCGATTCTTACTGGGAGATGAAGCGTATATTGCTAAGGGCTATGAGCCAATCTTGGTGAAAAATGAGGGTTATGCGGATGTTTCTTATGAAGAAACTCCAGAATTAGTTGAAGCGCAGAAACAGGCAACTATCAATGCACGTTTAAACTTGATTAGTCTTCCTGCTAGTCTCAAGGAAGCTAGTTTGGCAAAAGTGGATTTGGACGATGTTGGTCGTTACAAGGCTTTTGAATTGCTGACGAATTTTGTGGCAGATTATCCAAACTACAAAAAAGCGATTTACCTTTATGGTGATTTTGGCGTAGGGAAAAGTTACATGATGGCGGCTTTGGCACATGATTTGTCGGAAAAACGTAGTGTTTCTACGACATTACTTCATTATCCTAGTTTTGTTTTGGATGTAAAGAATGCTATTTCTTCCGGTCTAGTTAAGGAAAAGATTGATGAAGTAAAAGTAGCGCAAATATTGATTTTGGATGATATTGGTGCGGAGCAATCAAGTCCGTGGATGCGAGATGAGATTTTGCAGGTTATTTTGCAGCACCGGATGCAGGAAAATTTGCCAACTTTCTTTACATCGAATTTTAATTTTGCGGATTTGGAGCGGCATTTTGCGACATCCAAAAATGGAGATGAAACTTGGCAGGCTCGTCGGGTCATGGAAAGAATAAAATTTTTAGCAGAGGAAGTTCGTCTGGAAGGAGAAAATCGCCGATGAATGAAACGATTGATTTGATGAAAAAACATACTTCTGTTCGTCGTTTTACAGAGGAGCAGATTTCAGATGAGGATTTGAAAGCGATTATTGATGCTGGTCGAGCAGCCTCCAGCTGGAAGAATTTCCAGTCTTATTCGATTATCGTTGTTCGTAGTCAGGAAAAGAAAGCAGCCTTGTTTGATTTGGTGCCTCAGGAGGCTATTCGTCAGTCGTCTGTTTTTCTTCTTTTTATCGGAGACCTCAATCGAGCTGAGAAAGGTGTGCGACTTCACACAAATGCCTTTTACCCACAAGGAGTGGAGAATCTTCTGATTAGTTCTGTTGACGTTAGTCTGGTCGCGCAGAATACTCTTTTGGCAGCTGAAAGTCTGGGATATGGCGGGGTCATCATTGGCTTGATTCGCTATGCTTCTAGGGAAATAGCAGAGCTGTTTAATTTACCAGATTATACGTATCCTATTTTTGGAATGGCTTTGGGAAAGCCAGCTCAGCACCATGCTGTTAAACCACGCCTGCCGTATGAAACAGTCGTTTTTGAGGAAGATTATCAAGAACAGGATGCGTCTGTTATTCAGGCTTATGATCAGATTCAGGCAGACTATGCTGGAGATCGAGCAACTGATACATGGAGCGAGCGGTTGACGAATCAATTTGCTCAAAAGCCCAATCCTGCTAGCCAGAATCTATTACAAGATAAGAAATTATTATAAAGTAAAGGAAGTGAGACCAAAAACAGGCATTTCGAAGCAATTCGATTTTGTTGTTTCACCCCGCACAGATCGAAAGGTTTGGGGAATCTTTCGAAGTTGGAAATAGTCAAGTGAAACTTGACGTCAAAAGAGTTGTAAAAGCTGATTTATCAGCACATTAGCCCCCACTTAGCAGTGATTGATTGGCACTAAGGTGCTAATCAATTGTGCATGGGAAATTCTAAATTGACTAAAGTCAACAGAGTTTCTCCAAATCGCTGCGTCCTGTAATTATAACTACATAAACAAGTGAAGCTGAGCATTTTGTCCCAGCTTCTTGGAATAGAAAGAGGAACACTATGGCTTTACCAACCATTGCCATTGTCGGCCGTCCTAATGTCGGCAAATCAACATTTTTTAATCGGATTGCTGGGGAGCGGATTTCGATTGTTGAGGATGTTGAAGGAGTAACCAGAGACCGTATTTATGCAACGGCTGAGTGGCTGAATCGCAAGTTTAGCATGATTGATACGGGCGGGATTGATGACGTAGATGCGCCTTTTATGGAACAAATCAAGCACCAAGCAGAGATTGCTATGGATGAGGCTGATATCATCGTTTTTGTGGTGTCTGGAAAAGAAGGTATTACAGATGCGGATGAATATGTGGCTCGTATGCTCTACAAGACCCACAAGCCGATTATTCTAGCGGTTAATAAAGTAGATAACCCAGAGATGCGTAGTGAAATTTTTGATTTTTATGCTCTTGGCTTGGGTGACCCTTATCCTGTTTCTTCCGTTCATGGGATTGGCACGGGGGATATTTTAGATGCCATTGTTGAAAATCTCCCTAATGAAGAAGCCGTTGAAAATCCAGACATGATTAAATTCAGCCTTATTGGTCGTCCCAATGTCGGCAAGTCTAGCCTAATCAATGCGATTCTGGGAGAAGACCGTGTGATTGCTAGTCCTGTGGCTGGTACTACTCGTGATGCGATTGATACGGTCTTTACGGACAATGAGGGGCAAGAATTTACCATGATTGATACAGCAGGTATGCGCAAGTCAGGCAAGGTCTATGAAAATACAGAGAAGTATTCTGTTATGCGAGCTATGCGAGCCATTGACCGTTCCGATGTAGTACTCATGGTGCTCAATGCTGAAGAGGGGATTCGCGAGTATGATAAGCGGATTGCTGGTTTTGCTCATGAAGCAGGTAAAGGAATTATTATCGTTGTTAACAAGTGGGATACGCTGGAAAAGGATAACAAGACCATGCAAAATTGGGAAGCCGATATTCGCGACCAATTTCAGTATCTCTCTTATGCACCGATTGTCTTTGTATCAGCTCTGACTAAGCAACGTTTGCATCAATTACCAGACATGATTAAGAGAATTAGTCAAAGCCAAAATACCCGCATACCGTCTGCAGTACTCAATGATGTCATCATGGATGCCATTGCGATTAATCCGACACCGACCGACAAAGGCAAACGGCTGAAAATCTTCTATGCGACACAAGTTGCGACCAAACCGCCAACCTTTGTTATTTTCGTCAATGAAGATGAGCTCATGCACTTTTCTTATATGCGTTTCCTAGAAAATCAAATCCGCAAGGCTTTCGTATTTGAAGGGACACCAATTCATCTCATTGCCAGAAAGCGGAAGTAGGGCGGAGCTAGCTAAATAAGGCTGAACATAAAAATAGTAGAAGTGGTACAGTACAAGATAATCTAATGTACTTATGTGAGAAAGAAATATGAATTGGATAAATATTGCTAAAGTGGTGCTCATTGGAATGGCAAGTGCAGCTTATGTGAATATTCACTATGATGATAGAAAGTACAAACCGTTTGGTTTTCGCTATTGGTTATCACTTTTTAGTCTGATAGTTGTAGGAATTGCACATCTTTTCTTGGCTGCTATAACATTGGGCGTCATTTGGCTTATGATAACAAAATTCTCTATACTTTTACTGGGAATTTGGCTCCTTTTAGTATTCTTAGTAATAGGAAATACAATATTGCTAGTCGGTTTTATGAAAGTGTTGATTGCACGCACTAAGCACTATAAAAAGCTCAACAAGGATATTTTCTAAAAGAAAGCGAGGCGAACCTTGCTTTTTTTCTTTATACTGAAAATATGGTATAATGAATAGATAAAATAAAGGTGGTACTTATGGCAAAATTGATTCCTGGGAAGATTCGGACAGAAGGAATTGCTCTTTACGAAGCAGGGAAAATTGAAATTCTCAAAGTGAAAGATCAGATGATTTACAGCCGAGTGGAAAATCACAATCTGCGATATAGCTTGGATGATGAAGCCATTTTTTGCGCCTGTGATTTTTTTCAAAAAAAGAAATACTGTGCTCATCTAGCAGGCTTAGAATATTTTCTAAAAAATGATCCTGAAGGGAAAGTCGTTTTGGCAAATCTAGAAGAGGAGCAGACAACTTCAGAAGAAACTCAAACGAAGGTCTCATTTGGCAGTCTCTTCTTGGATAAAATCCTCCAGACAGAAGATGTAGCCGTTCGCTATGAACTGTCTGCTGTCGGGCAAGAAAATGATTATACAGGACAATTTTTGTGGACCTTGCGTATCAGTCGTTTACCAGATGAGCGCTCCTATGTTATCCGGGATATTCGTGCTTTTTTAAAGATTGTTGAAAAAGGCGATTATTATCAAATCGGCAAGCACTATTATGAAAAAATGCAATTAGCCACTTTCGATGAAGCTAGCCAAGAGGTGATTCAGTTTTTACGAGGACTTGTTTCTTATCAGCAAGATCAAGATGCTTCTTTTATCTTTCCAAATGCAGCTAGACATCTTTATTTTCCGTCTAGTCTGTTTGAAGAAGGCGTGAATCGGCTTATGAATTTGCCGCATTTCCGCTTAGAATACAGTCTTTATGACTATGACAAAATCTTTTTTCAAGATTTGCATGCTGAAGTAGGCATCTATGATTTTACAGTAGAGGAAAATTCAGATTATTTTGAGCTCATCATTACAGAGCAAAATTATAAAATCTTATATGGTGGTGACTTTATTTTTTATGGAGATCATTTTTATCAACTGACGGAGCAACAAAAGCGGATGATTCAGGTGATTCGAGAATTACCTGTGGATACCGATCGCAAAAAACGCCTTCAATTTGATACAAGCGATCAAGCCAAACTGGCTTCAGGACTATTAGAATTTGGTAAAATTGGCTTTATTCATGCATCGGAAAGTTTAGTAATTCATACGTTTACTCCGCTGTTTGATTTCGAATTATTGGATACTCAGGAAATTCGTCTCAAAATCCAGTTTGACTATGGAAATTGTGTTGTGGATACTCGTCTTGAGTTGGAAGAATTGCCATTTGCCAGCGATTTCCAGTTAGAACAAAAGGTTTTTCAACAAGCTCTGTCTGCTGGTTTTGAAGCAGATTTCACAAGCACTCGTCCTCCATTGCAACCACAAGAAATCTATTCCTTTTTCACAGTGGCTCTGCCTCATTTTAGACGCTTGGGAAGGGTATCTGTGGCAGAAAACCTGACAACCTTGTACCAAGTGGAAAGACCAGCAGTTTCTGTTCAGACAAATGGTGGCTTGTTGGATATCGGGTTTGACTTTACAAGTATTGACCAGATAGAAGTGGACGATGCGTTAGAAGCTCTTTTTTCGGCTAATGATTATTTCATTAGTCGCTCTGGCAAGGTGCTCGTTTTTGATGAAGAAACAAAAAGAGTCAGCAAAACCTTACAGGATTTACGAGCTAAAAAAGGAAAAGACGGCATTTTCCAAACGCAGAAGATTGCTGCTTATCAGCTATCTGAATTGTTTAAAGGCCAAGAAAAAGTTAGTTTTTCAGAGGAGTTCCGCCATTTAGCCTTTGACTTGACGCATCCAGAGGAGTTTGCGCTACCTACATTAAAAGTGGAAGCAACTTTGCGTGATTACCAAGAAACGGGTGTCAAATGGATGTCTATGCTTCATCGTTACGGATTTGGTGGTATTTTAGCAGATGATATGGGGTTGGGAAAAACCCTTCAAACCATTGCCTTTTTAAGTAGTCAGCTAAAAAAAGAGATCAATGTTTTGATTTTGGCTCCGTCTAGTTTGATTTACAATTGGCTGGATGAGTTTGCGAAATTTGCACCAGAAATGGATGTAGCGGTTATTTATGGATTAAAACCAGTCAGAGATAACTTGATTGCAGAAGGTCATCAGGTGATGATTACAAGCTATGCTTCTTTCCGTCAAGATGTTGAAGAATATAGTCAATTGAACTTCGATTATCTCTTTTTAGATGAAGCGCAGGTCATGAAAAATGCACAGACCAAGATTGCTCATCATTTACGAAATTTTGAGGTCAAAAATACCTTTGCTCTTTCTGGAACGCCGATTGAAAATAATCTCGGCGAATTATGGTCTATTTTTCAAATTGTTTTGCCAGGATTATTACCTAGCAAAAAGAACTTTTTGAAATTGCCTGCAGAAACTGTCGCTCGTTTTATCAAACCATTTGTCATGCGGCGAAAGAAAGAAGATGTCTTGCAAGAATTGCCCGATCTTATCGAAGTGTCTTATCGCAATGAACTGGCAGATAGTCAAAAGGCTATCTACCTAGCGCAGCTAAAACAAATGCAGGAGCGCGTGCTTGCTTCTACAGAGGAAGAACTCAATCGCAGCAAAATGGAAATCTTATCTGGCTTGATGCGTTTACGACAAATCTGTGATACACCAGCGCTCTTTATGGAAGATTATCATGGCGAGAGTGGTAAACTAGAAAGCTTGATGGAACTATTAGAACAGATTCAGACGGGAAGCCACCGTGTGCTCATTTTTTCTCAATTCCGAGGCATGCTCGATATTATCGAAAAAGAATTGAAAAAGATGAAAATAGAGACGTTTAAAATTACAGGCTCCACCCCAGCAAAAGAACGTCAAGAGATGACAAATGCTTTCAACAATGGGGAAGGAGACGCTTTTCTAATCTCCCTAAAAGCTGGTGGCGTTGGCTTAAACCTGACAGGTGCAGATACCGTTATTCTAGTTGACCTTTGGTGGAATCCAGCAGTAGAGTCTCAGGCAATTGGTCGAGCTCACCGTATGGGACAAGAAAGAAATGTAGAAGTCTACCGCCTGATTACGCGAGGAACGATTGAAGAAAAAATTCAAGAGTTGCAGGAAAGCAAGCGCCATCTCGTGTCAACTATCCTAGATGGAACGGAATCTCGCAGTAGTCTAACTGTTGCTGAAATACGAGAAATTCTAGGAATTTCTCCAGAAACACTTGAAAAATAGCATCAATAGTTTATAATGAAGTGTTGAAAGGAATGTGCTAATGAAAGAAAAATCTTTTCCATTGATTTCTGACGATGAAGTCATGCTATCAGAAATGCCGCGTATGAACCTTTATGATGAAAGCGATCTTATCAGCAATATTAATGGTGACTATGTCGATAAAAATTATTTAGAATGGGAACCAATTGTAAAGAAAATTGCAGACAGTCAAGTAAAAGAAGGACAGGCAAAGTCTTACCAAGCGACTTCAGTTGTTCAATCTGTCAAAGCCAAAAAGTCTGCTTCAAAAAGTTATGCAGAATTGGCTAGAGAAGAAGCCAGAGCAGATTTGAAAAAGAAACGTTCGGCAGCTTATTTGACATCGGATTTTACTGCTAAAAAGCGCTCCTATCCTGCCGTTACGAATGGTAACACAGCTATTTCACATCAACCAACAGCATTTTTCCAAAAGGAAAATGGTAGTGAACTGGCAAAATACAGTCGGAATTTGAAACAGGACCAATATATTTTAGCAGATATCAAGACGGAGCCTTCTGTACATCAACCAAATGAATTGCCCAAAAAAGCTAAAAATAATTATGACTTTTTAAAGACAAGTCAAATTTACAATAAAAAAGAATTGCAAAGCCAAAGAGAGCGCCGGATAGCACAAGAGCTAAATTTAACACGGCTGGAAGAAAAATAATCGAACGTTGACAAGAGCCAAATATTTTTGTGTGAACTTGGTTTCACTAAATTTAACGCTCTTAGCATTTAAGGAGAAATTATGACAAAAACCTATCATTTTATCGGGATTAAAGGCTCTGGAATGAGTGCTTTAGCATTGATGCTGCATCAAATGGGACATCACGTTCAGGGAAGCGATGTGGAGAAATATTATTTTACACAACGTGGCTTAGAACAAGCAGGGATTAAAATCCTACCTTTTGATGAAAAAAATCTTCAAGCAGATGTAGAAGTCATTGCGGGAAATGCTTTCCGTCCGGATAATAATATTGAAATTGCCTACGCTGATGCTAATGGAATTTCTTATAAGCGCTACCATGAATTCCTTGGGACCTTTATGCGTGATTTTGTCAGCATGGGAGTGGCAGGGGGACATGGGAAGACATCAACGACGGGGATGTTAGCACACGTTTTGTCAAACATTACGGATACCAGTTATCTGATTGGTGACGGTACGGGACGTGGCTCTGCAAATGCGAAATATTTTGCGTTTGAAGCAGATGAATATGAGCGTCATTTCATGCCTTATCATCCTGAATATTCAATTATCACGAATATTGACTTCGATCACCCAGATTATTTCACCAGCTTAGAAGATGTTTTCAATGCTTTTAATGATTATGCTAAGCAGGTTAGCAAAGGGTTATTTGTTTACGGTGAAGACAAAGAATTGCGCCGGGTCACAGCTAACGCTCCTATTTATTACTATGGCTTTAAGGAAGGCAATGACTTTATCGCTCATGACTTACTCCGTTCTACGACAGGCTCTAGCTTTAAAGTCTCTTTCCATGGCGAAGAATTAGGAGAATTTAAGATTCCTAGCTTTGGTCGTCATAATATTATGAATGCAACAGCAGTCATTGGTTTGTTATACACCGCTGGATTTGATTTGAATTTAGTTCGGGAGCATTTAGTCACTTTTGGTGGTGTGAAACGTCGCTTCACTGAAAAAATGGTCAATGGAACGACAATTATTGATGACTTTGCTCATCACCCTACTGAAATCATTGCAACTTTAGATGCAGCTCGCCAGAAATATCCAAGTAAAGAAATTGTTGCGATTTTCCAACCACATACTTTTACTAGAACCATTGCACTTTTGGACGAATTTGCCGAAGCCTTGAACCAAGCCGATGCTGTTTATTTGGCGCAAATCTATGGTTCTGCGCGTGAGGTGGATCACGGAGATGTCAAAGTAGAAGATTTGGCTGAAAAAATTATCAAAAAGGCAGAAATTATTACTGTTGACAATGTTTCGCCATTGTTAGAACACCCAAATGCTGTTTATGTTTTCATGGGAGCTGGGGATATTCAGACTTATGAATATTCTTTTGAACGTTTGCTATCTAATTTGACAAGCAATGTCCAGTAATCTAATACCACAAGTCACACAAGTTACCTTTCGAGAAGCTGCTTCGGAAGATTGGGAAACAATCGTTGCGATTGAGGAGGCGAATTTCTCCACAGAAGCAGCTGGTGCAGAAACGCTCCAAAAATGGATTGAACAGGGTCAAACGAACTTTTTAATAGCAGAATTAAATGAGAAAATAGCTGGCTACATTGTAGGGTCAGCCGTTTTTTCACGTCATTTGACAATTGAAATGATAGATAATTCGTCAAAACAGCAACAAGATTCTGATTTTATGACGATTCAGCGCTTGTCCATTCATCCAGAATTTAAAGGTCAAGGGCTGGGAACTTTGCTTTTAGCTGCTTGCAAAGAAATAGCTGTCGCACGAAATCAGAAAGGTCTTCAGCTGGTTTGTTCAGATGAGTTGATTTCTTACTACGAAATGAATGCTTTCATAAACGAAGGAATTTCTGAAAGGGTAGATAGCCATGCTATTTTATATGAACTTGTTTGGGATAATCCATATTTTAAGGAGGAAAAATGAAGATTAGACAGGCAAATTTAGCAGATTTGGATGCTATTACGACTATTGAATGGGAAAACTTTGGACCAGAAGAAGCTCTGAGTCGAGATATTTTAGAAGCCCATATCCAAAAACTAACAACCAGTTTCTTAGTCGCTGAACGAGACGGTCAGATTTTAGGCTACCTTGAAGGACCTGTTCGTCCTGAGCGCCATTTAGTAGACCAATCCTTTACTTCTGAGGTAGAAGATTATAGTCATTTGACAGAGCATTATATTTCGTTGACCAGTTTATCTATTGCTAAAAATGCTCAAAATATGGGGTTAGGTCGAAGTTTGTTAAATGCAATGAAGGATATTGCTGTTCGCGACCAGCGTTTGGGAATCAACTTAACTTGTCATGATTATTTGGTAGCTTACTACGAAAAACATGGTTTTATCAATGAGGGTGTATCCCAATCTACCTATGCAGGTGAAGTTTGGTATGATATGCTTTGGAAAACTCCCAATAGTGGAGAAAAGAATTGATTATTCTGTAGAATGCTTGAAAGAAAGGCATTCTCTTATTGCTTTTCTTTACCTTTTAAGATATAATAGTAGGGATATTGAACAAGGAGGTCAACTATTTGGCTGAAGATTCACAAGAAAAAGAAGGGCTGAGTTTTAAAGAGCAGATTCTGTGCGACTTGGCAAAAGCAAAGGGAACTGAACAACCAAAACCTGTAGAAGAATCTAATGACTTGCAGGAAAAGTTAGGTTTGGGTCAATCTGTGCTTCCTTCTGCACAGGAAGAGGAGAAAACAACTGCTTCTGAAACGGATATACCAAAAGTTCAAAAAGAAGAAAGTGGCGAACCAGAGCCAGCTCCTTTAGAAAGTCCCCTTCCAACCGTTGAACAAATAGAAGCCGAAACGGCAGCTAGGGAAGAGAAAGAGTTTAATACTCATACAACGAAAGTTCCTGTTTCTTATCCAACCAATCAAGCGGTTGAAGAAAGTAAAGCTCCGGAAGAATTGGTTCAACCTGCAGTTTACGGAACAGAGCAAGACACAAAGAAACTTTCTCGTTCAAATCGGACTGCTCAAACGATTAACACGAAGAAGCGTCAAAACAAAATCGCCGGAAAAATCGTCAAAACGGTCTTAATTTTGCTACTTTTAGGGATTGGTTTAACTGGTTTCTTTGCTTATCGCTATGTTACATCAGCTTTACAACCAGTTGATGCGAAAAATACAAAGTATGTGACGGTTAAGATTCCGACTGGATCGAGCACCAAAGCAATTGGAACGGTCTTGGAAAAAGCTGGTTTGATCAAAAATGCTCAGATTTTTAGCTATTATGCTAAGTTTAATAACTATGCAGATTTTCAATCGGGTTATTATAATCTGCAAAAGAGCATGAGCTTGGATACGATTGCTAAAAAGCTACAGCAAGGTGGAACGGACACTCCGCAGGATCCCTCAATGGAAAAATTAACCATTCCAGAAGGATATACGATTGACCAAATTGCAAAAACGATTGCGAAGTTGAAGAAAAGTAAATTGTCTTCGGATACGTTCTTAAAGAAAGTGCAAGATGATAATTTTATCACTCAGGAAGTTGCAAAATATCCAAATTTATTAGGCAACTTAGCGAAAAAGGAGAGCGGTGTTAAGTATCGCTTAGAAGGTTATCTTTTCCCTGCTACTTACAATGTGACCGATAGCACAACATCTGAAACGCTCATTGACCAAATGTTAGCAGCAATGGATAAAACCATGTCGCAATATTATGATGTTTTAGCCTCAAAGAACTTGACTGTGCATGATGTTTTGACAATTGCGTCCTTGGTTGAAAAAGAAGGTTCAACAGATCAAGACCGAAAAAACATTGCAAGTGTCTTTTACAATCGTTTAAATCAAAACATGCCTTTGCAAAGTAATATTGCAATTTTGTATGCTCAAGGGAAGCTTGGTCAAAAGACAACCCTAGCAGAAGACGCTGCGATTGATACTAATATTGATTTGCCTTACAATGTCTATAAAAATACCGGTTTAATGCCTGGTCCTGTAGATAATCCTAGTCTTTCTGCTATTGAAGCGACTGTTAATCCAGCTAAAACGGATTATCTTTACTTCGTAGCTAATACAGAAACAGGAAATGTTTATTTCGCAAATACCTATGAAGAACATGAAAAAAATGTTCAAGAACATGTTAATAGTAAATTGACACAATCAAGTAGTTCGAATTAAAGAAGTGGGACAAAATCGTAACTCCTAGAACTTGATTTTGTTCTACTTCTGAGCAATGATGTATAAGTCTAAAAAATTGCTACAAGAGTATTTTAGACTAGACGAAGAATGCACTTTGCAAAGCAAGCGAATATTAAAAAGAAGCTGGGACGAAAGTCTCCAGCTTCAAAGTATAAAGTATATAGCTATAATATAATATAATAAACCAACGACGCGCAGTTACTGATTGCTCAAAGCATTGCTTTGAAGTGGCGGATAGAACTTGTAAAGCAAATCTCAAAGCTGTTTGCTTTTCAAGTTCGGAAGAACACTTTTGACAAAAAATTGTTTTCTTTATCCACCACCTCAACAGTCTGGGAGACTGTTGAGCAACCCTGCGGGGGTGAGACTAGGAACTAAAATTTTCAAGCTGAGTTCTGTCCCACTCCCTCTTTATTTTAAAAATAGAAAGAAGAAAAAATAATGGCAGAAAAAACTTATCCCATGACCCTTGAAGAAAAGGAAAAACTTGAAAAAGAATTAGAAGAATTAAAATTAGTTCGCCGTCCAGAAGTGGTAGAACGTATTAAAATTGCTCGCTCTTATGGAGACTTATCAGAAAACAGTGAGTATGAAGCAGCCAAAGATGAGCAGGCTTTTGTTGAAGGTCAAATCTCAAGTCTGGAAACTAAGATTCGCTATGCTGAAATTGTAAATAGCGATGCAGTGGCGCAAGATGAAGTCGCTATTGGTAAGACTGTTACAATTCAAGAAGTTGGCGAAACGGACGAAGAAGTCTATATGATTGTTGGTGCAGCAGGAGCAGATGCTTTTGCAGGAAAAGTTTCTAATGAAAGTCCTATTGGACAAGCTCTAATTGGCAAGAAAACAGGCGATACAGCTACAGTTGAAACACCTGTTGGCAGTTATGATGTAAAAATCCTAAAAGTCGAAAAAACGGCATAATTAAAAATGAGTAAGATGAGCCCCCGTGATTGTAATAGTACCACGGGGGTTGTCTCTGCAAAACATAGAGGAGAGAAATATGGCTCGTAAGTCTCAAGTAATTTTAACCAATATGTGTCTGATTGAAGATAATCAAAATCGCATTGTCATGCAGATTCGTGATCCCAAGATGTATTCTTGGTCAGGAGCAGCCTTACCCGGCGGACATATAGAAGAAAAGGAGAGCCTCCACCAAGCAGTTGTGCGTGAAATTTATGAAGAAACGGGACTAACAATCCATCATCCTAGACTGGTTGGTATGAAACATTGGTACACGGCAGAAGGCATTCGTTATCTGGTCTTTCTTTATCGCACAAATGAATTTTCAGGACATCTCCGTTCATCAGAAGAAGGTGAAGTTAGGTGGGTGGCGCGTGAAGAGTTGGACACTCTCGAATTGGCTTATGATTTAAAAAATTTGCTACGTATTTTTGATGACAAATCGTTGTCAGAATTGTTTTATAGTGAACGTTTAGAAAATGATTTTGTTCGCGAATTTTGGTAATTTTATTTTTGAATGAGAACATTTAAATTGAACGGCAAGCAAAAAGCTGGAACAATCGTTCCAGCTTTTTGCTTATCTTGAACGTTGTTTTCCAGCGTTACGATTTTTCTTTTTATTTTGTTTTCTATTTTCAATAACGGCCTGTGCTTGAGGTGTCACATCTTTTTTACGACCAGAATTTTTAATGGCTTTAGGCGGATTATTTTTGTATTCTTCAGCTACGCGTTTTCTGAGCTGAGGACGGATGTAATGATTGATAATCAATTGTTGAATGATCATAATGAAACCACCGACTACCCAGTAAAGTGTGACACCTGCAGGAGCTGTGAACGAGAAGATGACAATCATGAGCGGGCTCATGTACATCATTTTCTTCATTTGCTCTTTTTGAACCTCATCAACGCCGACAAGGGTCAAAGCAGATTGAATAAAATACAAAACTCCGACGATAACAGTAAGGAGAATGCTGGCTTTTCCGAGTGGAATTCCTAGGAATACACTCTTAGCCACTCCTTCAGTGTATTGAGCAGAGAAATAGAGGGCAGAGAAAAATGGTAATTGAATCAGGAGAGGAAGGCATCCGATACCTCCGAGCATATTGACACCATTTTCTTTTTGAGCAGCCATGAGTGCTTGCTGAGCAGCAAGCTTTTCTTCTTGTGTTTCAGCATTTTTCATACGTTCTTGGATAGGCTCAAAAATAGGCTTCAAGTAGTTCATCTTTTCAGATTGATAAGTTGCTTTCCATGATTGATAAAGTCCTAGTGGCAAAATGATCAGCCGCACAATCAGGGTAACAATGATAATAGCAACACCAAAACCTAGCCCCATGTTATTAGCAAAATACTGAATGGCAAGGCTCATTGGTCTTCCAATGATATCCCAGACAAACCCAGCAGGCTTACCATCTTTTACTTGCACACATCCTGAGAGCAGCAGAAGCATAGATAACCCTAATCCTGAGAATAAAATACGATTTAATTTTTTCACGTGTTTGTTTCCTTTTTCTAAAAAATAATACCTTTCTATTCTACTGTTTTTTTCCTAAATATACAATAGTTCTTAGGACTTAATTTGCAATTTTAAAATCTGAATAGGATTCAAAATTCGTCATTGTAACATCTAAATAGTTGACTTTTGAAAATGGCGTTGGCCCTTTGCGGATTTCTTGGATAAATTTTGCCATAAGGGCAGAGTTTTCTGCTTGCGCCAAAATCTCTACGGTACCATCTTCATTATTCCAGACACGCCCTGTGATACCGCCAATTTCTGTGGCAAGTGTGTAAACACCCCAACGAAAGCCAACTCCTTGCACGCGACCTTGTGCAATCATTCTTACTTTTTGCATGTGAACCTCCTTTTTGTGATATAATAGTTCTATGAATATTATAACCTCAAAAGCGAATAATGTGGTAAAAAATACTAAAAAATTACTTCAAAAAAAATATCGAAAAGACTCATACTTAATTGAGGGCTGGCATTTATTTGAAGAAGCAGTCAATGCACAAGCTAAAATTAGGCATATCTTTGTTTTAGAAGAATTTGTTGACAGAGTGCAGGATTTTCCTCAAGTTTATGTAGTGACGGCAGAAATTTTGGCGGATTTAGCTGATTCCAAAACACCGCAGGGAATTGTAGCAGAGCTTGCTTTTGAGGAAGCGACGATTCCTTCAGTTCTCAAAGGGAAATATCTCTTTTTAGAAGATGTGCAGGATCCAGGGAATGTGGGCACGATTATCCGAACAGCTGATGCGGCTGGTTATGACGGGGTGTTTATTTCGCAGCATTCAGCAGATATTTACAATCTGAAAACTCTACGCTCCATGCAAGGCAGTCACTTTCATTTGCCTATTTACCGAGTAAAAACAGCAGATTTTCTTGACCTTGCTAAACAGGCACAATTGCCGATATTGGCAACAACGCTTTCAAAAGATTCGATGGATTATCGGAAGTTAGCACCACTGTCGAATTTTGCTCTTGTGTTGGGAAATGAAGGTCAGGGGATTAGTTCTGAAATGGCAGAAGCAGCTGATTACCTCATTCATATTTCGATGAAAGGACGAGCTGAGAGTTTAAATGTCGCCGTGGCAGCAGGAATTCTCATCTTTGCTTTAAGCTAAAATTTAGAAATATATTTATAATTAGAAGCACATGGAGGTGGTTCTATGCTTTATAAAGAAGACAAAGAGTATATGGAGCATGTTGGACAATTGATTGCTCAACCACGCGTCCAGAAATTAAAAACTATAACCCACCATATTTATTCCAATCGCTTGGAGCATTCGATTCATGTTAGTTATACGAGTTATAAAATTGCTAAAAAATTAGGTTGGGATGCAAAAAGTACCGCACGTGGCGGACTTCTGCACGATATGTTTTATTATGATTGGCGGGAAACGAAATTTAATAAAAGTCATGCTTGGGTACACCCTCGCTTAGCAGTACGAAATGCACGGAAAGTAACCAATTTAAATAAAGTGGAAGAAGACATCATTATCAAACACATGTGGGGAGCAACATTGGCACCACCACGGTATAAAGAAGGCTATATTGTCACCATGGTGGATAAATACTGGGCGATCAAGGAAGCCATGGCGCCAGTTCGGAAAAGAATCGCTAAAAGAAGACTTTTTCATCGAAAAATGTTAAAATCGTAACATATCATAATAAAGGAGAGAGCTTATGAACAATACAGTTATTCAAGAAAATAGTGGTATCAATAGTTTTTACGCTAAAGTTTATTCATTAGTCGGTATGGGGATTGGCATTTCTGCCCTTGTCTCGGCTTTGATGTTAACAATATTTCAAGATGTGATTTATTCAGTAATAATGGCGAATAGTTGGATTTTTTACTTAGCTATTTTTGCTGAGTTGGTTCTTGTCTGGGTAGCTTCAGGAATGTCTGCCAAAAACAATCCAGCTGCATTGCCAACTTTTCTAGTTTATTCGGCTTTAAATGGCTTTACGATTAGTTTAGTGTTGGCTCTTTACACACAAGCAACGGTTTTAGCAGCCTTCATTACTTCTTCAGCGATGTTTTTTGCTATGGCATTGATTGGGAAATTTACCAAAAAAGATCTTTCTGGTCTGGGCAGATCCTTTATTGCAGGTCTGATTGGAGTTATCATCGCTAGTTTGGTGAATATTTTCCTTAGAAGTTCTGGACTAGATTTCATCATTAGCATTATTAGTGTGATTATCTTCTCTGGATTGATTGCTTGGGATAATCAAAGAATTCGCTATGTCTATGAGCAATCAGGCGGAAATGTAGCAGCTGGTTGGGCAGTTTCACTCGCCTTAAGCCTTTACCTTGATTTTATCAATCTGTTCCTCAGCATTCTTCGTATTTTTGGAAGAGATAATTAAAAGTAAGAATTAGAAGTTGGACTGGTTTCAGCTTCTTTTTTTATGATATAATAAAGCAAATGAAAAGAAAGTATGAGACTTGCTATGAAAGAACCATTTCTTAGTCGCGAAAAGTTAGCTGAAATCACAACTCAATTTCCAACTCCATTTCATTTATATGATGAGAAAGGAATTCGTGAGACAGCTCGTGCGCTTCAGAAAGCCTTTTCTTGGAATCAAGGATTTAAAGAGTATTTTGCAGTGAAAGCAACTCCGAATCCGACTATTTTGAAAATCTTGAAAGAAGAAGGTTGTGGAGTAGATTGCGCCAGCTATGTAGAACTTTTGATGAGCCAAAAAGTAGGCTTTTCAGGAAATGACATGATGCTTTCGTCCAATGACACGCCTGCAAAAGAAATGCAATTTGCGCGTGAATTGGGAGCTACTATCAATCTTGATGCTTATGAAGATGTTGCATTTTTACAGGAAGTGGCGAGCATTCCAGAAATTATTTCTTGCCGCTATAACCCAGGCGGTGTATTTGAGTTGGGAACAGATATTATGGATTCTCCAGAAGAAGCCAAATTCGGGATGACCAAAGAACAACTCATCCAAGCATTTAAAGATTTAAAAAATTTGGGCGTTAAAAAATTTGGGATTCATGCCTTATTAGCTTCTAATACTGTTACGAATCATTATTATCCTGAATTAGCCCGTCAGCTATTTGAATTAGCCGTTGAGGTCGTAGCTGAGACCAATGTGGACCTGGATTTTATCAATCTTTCAGGCGGAGTAGGCGTTCCTTATCGTCCAGAAGAAAAAGCAAATGACATTTTAGCGATTGGGCAAGGAGTTCGCCGAGTTTATGAGGAAATTTTAACACCTGCAGGTTTAGGAAAGGTTAAAATTTTTACGGAACTGGGACGTTTTATGCTGGCCCCTCATGGATTATTGGTGACGAAAGTATTGCATAAAAAGAAGACTTATCGCACTTACATTGGTGTAGATGCTTCAGCAGTGAACCTGCTGCGCCCGGCTATGTATGGCGCTTATCACCATATTACAAATATGGATTACCCAGACGGACCGACAGAAATAGTGGATGTGGTCGGCAGTCTTTGTGAAAACAATGATAAATTTGCTATTCAGCGCGAACTGCCGATTACCAATATTGGGGATACCTTAGTGATTCACGATACAGGAGCACATGGTTTTTCAATGGGCCATCAGTACAATGCTAAACTTCGTTCAGCTGAAATTTTACTGGAAGAAGACGACGGTGTACGAATGATTCGGCGTGCTGAAATACCAGAGGATTACTTCGCAACTTTGTATGGCTTTGATTTTGAAAAATAGACAATTTTTGATATAATAAGAAGATGTAAAAAGGGAAAAGAGGATTACATATTTATGAATTTACTATTAGCTATTTTGTTGATTATTGTGGCTTTTTTTGGTGGCATGCTCGCTGGAATGTATCTAGTTCGCAAACAAATTGAAAAAGAATTTGCAGACAATCCACGTTTGAATATTGATGCGGTTCGTACGATGCTATCTGCAAATGGACAAAAGCCAAATGAAGCAAAGGTACAACAAGTGTATCGTCAAATTAAAAATCAACAAAAAGCAGCACTTGAAAATGCTAAAAAGAAAAAATAAGCTGTTAAAACAGTATAAAATTTGATTTTTAAAGAGATAAATGAATGGGGATTTGGGACTTGCACCCAGTCCCTTCTTTAGAAAGAAGAACTTATGGATAATCGACCAATTGGTTTTTTAGACTCAGGAGTGGGCGGTTTGACAGTTGTTCGTGAATTGATGCGGCAGCTTCCACATGAGGAAGTGATTTATATCGGTGATTCTGCACGTGCGCCTTATGGTCCAAGACCAGCAGATCAGATTCGCGAGTATACATGGCAATTAGTGCAATTTCTCTTAACTAAAAATGTCAAAATGATTGTTCTCGCCTGCAATACAGCTACTGCTGTGGTTTGGGAAGAAATCAAAGAAAAATTGGATATTCCAGTTTTGGGAGTGATTTTACCGGGAGCTAGCGCAGCAATTAAAGCCTCTCAACATGGGACGATTGGCATTATTGGAACGCCAATGACGATTCAATCAGATATTTATCGGCAAAAAATCGAACGTCTCTTACCAGAAGTGGAGGTGACAAGTCTTTCTTGTCCCAAGTTTGTCCCACTGGTAGAGTCTAACGAGCTGTCGTCTAGCATTACGAAAAAAGTGGTCTATGAGAGCTTGATGCCGCTAAAAGGCAGGGTAGATACTTTAGTGTTAGGCTGTACGCATTATCCTTTGCTAAAACCAATCATTCAAAATGTAATGGGACCAACAGTGAAACTGATTGATAGTGGAGCAGAATGCGTGCGGGACATTTCTGTTTTGCTCAATTATTTTGAAATCAATCACAGCAGAGAAGGAGAACTTCCTCAACACCGCTTTTTTACAACAGCAAATGCGAAAAGTTTTGCTGAAATTGCAGAAACGTGGCTAAATAAAGAAATAAATGTGGAGCATGTGACCTTATGAGTAGCAAAATTTATGAGTATAAAGATACCCAAGATTGGTATGTTGGAGAATGGTCTTCTCGTGGCGGAACTTTCCATTTTAAGGATGTTGATTCGGAAGAACTCAGTCGCATGGAAGAAGAGCTCCGTCAATTAGTAGTTGAAGGTCAAGCATTTTCTGTTACGGTTATGCAATATAGCTCAATGATGTCGTTTGTCCAATTCGTCTTGCAAATGATCAATGAGAATCAAAATTCACAGTTTCAGGCGCAATTTCATAAAGGTGCTATTCTGATTACGGAAAAGGGACAATTAGTTTTAGTGCACTTACCTGAAAAAGGTGTCAAATTAAATGTTTTCTTTTCTCAACAAGAATTGTCAGGTTTGACAGTAGGAGATACGATTTTAATTGCTACTCGTAATGAGGGAAAGACCGCTGAATTCCGCAGAATCTTTGAAAAATTAGGCTATCAGATTGAAAATTTGAATGACTATCCTGATTTACCAGAGGTCGCAGAAACTGGGATGACTTTTGAAGAAAATGCTCGTTTGAAAGCAGAGACCATTTCTAAGCTGACTGGCAAAATGGTATTGGCGGATGACTCAGGCTTAAAAGTGGATGCACTAGGTGGTCTTCCTGGAGTTTGGTCTGCTCGTTTTGCTGGAAATGATGCAACAGACTTAGAAAACAATGCAAAATTGCTACATGAATTAGCAATGGTTTTCGACTTGAAAGATCGCTCTGCACAGTTTCATACCACTCTGGTAGTGGCAAGTCCTGACAAAGAAAGTCTGGTCATAGAGGCTGACTGGCCAGGCTATATCAATTTTGAGCCGAAAGGCGAAAATGGATTTGGCTATGATCCTTTATTTTTAGTAGGTGAAACAGGCAAAACATCTGCAGAATTAACAATGGAAGAAAAAAACGCTCAATCACATCGAGCTCAAGCAGTTCAAAAATTAGTGGAGGTATTTCCAACATGGCAAAACAAACCATCATCGTAATGAGTGATTCTCATGGAGATCGTGCTATTGTAGAAGAGATAAAGACCTATTATCTCGGAAAAGTAGATGCTATTTTTCATAATGGTGATTCTGAGCTGCCAAGTGATGACGAAGTGTGGCAAGGAATTTACGTTGTAGCAGGGAACATGGATTTCTATGGTGGCTATCCAGATTGTTTGGTGACGGATTTAAATGGTACCGTTATTGCACAAACTCATGGTCACCTTCAGCATATCAACTTTGGTTTTCAAAAATTGGATTTATGGGCACAAGAGGTAGATGCGGATATTTGTTTATATGGGCATTTACATATTCCAGATGCGTGGATGGAAGGAAAAACACTCTTTTTAAATCCCGGCTCTATCAGTCAACCGCGTGGTGTTATCAATGAGCGACTTTATGCTAAGGTAGAGATTAGTGATGATGCATTTCAAGTGAACTACTATACGCGTCAACACGAACTGTATTCTCGCCTATCAAAGGAGTTTACTCGATGATTGCCAAAGAATTTGAAAATTTTCTCTTACAGCAAGAAGATACTTTTTTAACACCGGCAGAAAACTTGGCTGTTTTGATTGATACTCACAATGCTGATCATGCTATTTTGTTGTTAAGTCAGATGACCTACTCACGAGTACCCGTGGTGACAGATCAGAAAAAGTTTGTTGGCACCATTTCGCTGACAGATATCTTGTCTTATCAGATGCAGCACGAAATTCCTGACGAGGAGTTTATGACAACCGATATTGTGCACATGGCAAAAAAAGATGATTTGACAGTTGGTCCAGATTTTACATTGACAGAAGTGCTGCATAAGTTAGTAGATGAGTCCTTCTTGCCAGTTGTTGATCGGGACAATACATTTCAAGGAATTATTACACGTAAATCTATCCTAAAAGCAGTTAATGCTCTTTTGCATAGTTTTGCGAATGAATACGAGATTCATCCAAAATGAAAGAAGAAATAACAACCTTTTTAGAAGGAAAAAATTTATCTGAGAATTCAAAAACAGCTTATTTTTATGATTTGGAGCAATTCGTAGATGTGACCCATGCAAAAATTACAGAGACCAATCTGCGGATTTACCAAGCTTCTATCGCTGACTTCAAACCATCTGTTCAGAAACGAAAACTATCTGCTATCAATCAATTTTTGCATTATTTATACAAGCAACGGTTGATTTCAGACTTTTATCGTTTGGAGTTGCCAAAAGTTGGTATTCCGAAAGAACACGATGCGGAAATTTTGGATTTGTCTGATTTTTATGCAGATACAAATCAATACAACGGTCGCTTGATTGCGCTTCTCATTTTAGAAATGGGGCTTTTACCAAGCGAAATTTTACAGTTGAAAGTAGCAGATGTCAATCTGGATTTTCAGATTATTCGCATTGAGAAAGCAGGTCAAAAGCGTATTGTGCCCATTCCAGACCAGTTGATTGGAGAACTGGAAACAACTCTGGAAGGAACTTATTTGTTAGAAAAGAATGGGAAAAGCTATTCGCGCCAATGGGGCTTTCGTCAATTAGAAGCTTTTTTGATTGAAAAAAATCAAGCTACTTTATCAGCTCAGAGTTTGCGAGAGCAATATATTTTACGTCAGCGAGAGCAAGGTGTTGAATTGTATGAAATTGCGCGCAATTTAGGCTTGAAAACAATGATGACATTAGAAAAATACAGATAATGGACATAAAAATTAAAGATTTTGAAGGCCCATTGGACTTATTGCTTCATTTGGTGTCAAGATATCAAATGGATATCTATGATGTGCCGATTACAGAGGTCATTGAGCAATATTTGGCTTATGTGGCGACTCTTCAAGCAATGAAGTTAGAAGTGACGGGAGAATACATGGTTATGGCAAGTCAGCTCATGTTGATTAAAAGCCGAAAACTCTTGCCAAAAGTAGCTGATAGCTTAGAAGCTGAAGAAGATTTGGAGCAAGATTTGCTTTCTCAAATTGAGGAATATCGGAAATTCAAATTATTAGGTGAGAAAATGGCGGAGCAACATGAAGAACGAGCTCTTTATTACTCTAAACCTAAAATTGAATTGGTGTATGAAGATGCAACATTGCTCCATGATAAGACAACGATTGATTTGTTTTTGGCTTTTTCTAAATTGATGACGCAAAAAAGAGAAGAATTTGCCCAAAGTCATACAACGATTGTCAAAGATGAATATAAAATCGAAGACATGATGGATGTGATACGTGAGCGCTGTTATTCTCAAGAAGAAATTGCTCTGCAAGCCATTTTTTCAGAAACAAAAGATATGAATGAAGTGATTACCTTATTTTTAGCGACATTGGAACTAGTAAAAGTCCAAGAAATCCAAGTAATGCAAGAAGAAAATTTTGGGAATATTTATCTAATAGGAAAAAGAAATGAGTAAGTTAGCAGAGATTGAAGTCCTGCTCTTTGTAGCGGGCGAAGACGGCTTGCGGGTCCGTCAAATAGCAGAGCTCCTCTCTATACCTCCGACAGGTGTGACACAGAGCTTGGAGAAATTGGCAGAAAAGTATCAAAAAGATGAAGATTCGAGTCTTGCCTTGTTAGAGACGTCGAATACTTATAAAATTGTTACCAAGCAAGATTTCGCTGAATTGTTGCGGGAATATTCAAAAGCCCCTATCAATCAAAGTTTATCAAGGGCTGCCTTGGAAACCTTATCCATTATTGCTTATAAGCAGCCCATTACGAGAGTGGAAGTGGATGAGATTCGTGGAGTCAATTCTAGTGGTGCGATTTCAAAGTTGCAGATATTTGACTTGATTCGTGAAAATGGAAAAAAAGAAGTGCTAGGGCACCCAAATCTTTATGTGACAACGGATTATTTTTTGGATTATATGGGAATCAATAGCTTAGAAGAATTGCCAATAGTAGAAGAAACAGAGTTAATAGCAGAAGAAAGTCAGCTATTTACCGAAAGGATAGAGGATGAGAATCAATAAATATATTGCCCATTCTGGGATTGCAAGCCGTAGAAAGGCAGAAGAGTTGATAAAACAAGGGCTTGTGACTGTGAATGGACAAGTTGTTCGTGAGTTGGCAACGACGATTAAGTCAGGTGATTGTGTTGAGGTCAGTGGTCAGCCGATTTACAATGAAGAAAAAGTGTATTATCTCTTAAACAAGCCTCGCGGTGTCATTTCTAGCGTGACAGATGACAAAGGTCGTCCAACGGTGGTTGATTTGTTGCCAAATGTCACAGAGAGAATCTATCCAGTTGGTCGACTTGATTGGGATACGTCGGGTGTTTTGATTTTGACAAATGATGGCGATTTTACAGATGAGATGATTCATCCTAGAAATGAAATTGATAAGGTCTATGTAGCTCGTGTCAAGGGGGTGGCTGATAAAGAAGTTCTCCGTCCCTTGACAAAAGGTGTGGAAGTTGACGGCAAAAAAACCAAACCAGCGGTTTATGAAATTCTGAAAGTAGACCCGATTAAGAATCGTTCGGTTGTCCAGTTGACCATTCATGAAGGACGAAATCATCAAGTGAAAAAGATGTTTGAAGCGGTTGGTTTGCAAGTAGATAAACTTTCTCGTACGCAATTCGGTCATTTGAATTTAACGGGACTTCGTCCAGGTGAAGCTCGCCGTCTCAATAAAAAAGAGGTCAGCCAGTTACATAACCTAGCTGTGACGAAGAAAAAATGATGAAAAAAATCCTTATTGCACCAGTGCGTCTTTATCAAAAGTTTATCTCGCCAGCCTTTCCACCTTCTTGTCGCTATCAGCCGACTTGTTCAAATTATATGATTCAAGCGATTGAAAAGTACGGTGCTAAAGGTGTCTTAATGGGAACAGCACGTATTTTGCGTTGTCATCCTTGGGCAGAAGGAGGAGATGATCCTGTGCCGGATGTATTTAGCTTGAAGCGTAACTATGCAGAAGACAAAGAAAGAGGTTGAGACGCTTCCTCTATAAAAGGGGCAACCAGAGATTCTTTATAAAATACTATAACTTAATAGTACAAATAAGAAAAACGAACAATTTTGATATTCTAACTAACAGAAAATCAAAATTGCTCGTTTTTTGTATTTCTCGCTGGCCTTTTGTTGCCTGTTCATCTCATACTCAATGAAAATTGAAAAGTTTTAAAGGCATTCGCTGTGTGAAATCTAACTATCTTTTCTATAAAGTCAGCTTAGACGAACGATTAAAATATCTTGAATCTACTTCGTATTTACTCTTCATTTAAAGACTGATATAATAATCATGAAAGCGCTTGTAAAATTAATTTTAAAAAGGAGAACAAATGGTTTTGGAAACAAGAAATATTGCTATTCAAGATACTTATGGTGAGCGATTCCAGCATTGTTGGGGATGTGGTTCTAAGAATGAGTCAGGCTTGCATTTAAAAACTTATCCTAGTTTAAACGGAACTAGTTGTATTAGCAAGATAACACCAGCTCAACAGTATACCGGTGGTGTTCCAGCTAATCTATTTGGCGGTATGATTGCCATGATTTTTGACTGTCATGGTACCGCTTCAGCAGCCTGGTTTGCTCATCAAAATAAGGGCTTAGATTTGACAGAAGAAACGGTCATTGGACGATTTATCACAGCTCGCTTGGAAATAGATTATAAAAGTCCAACGCCCATTGATGAGGAAATTACGGTCATCTCTCGACTTGAAGAACTAGGCCAAAGAAAAGCCATTGTGGCAATGGAGATGACAGTAGCGGGTCAGGTTCGTGCCAAAGCTAGAATGGTAGCAGTCGCAGTGAAAGATAACATGTAGTATGTTTCGAAGATGAGACTATATACTAAATTGTTGTTTCATTTAGTTCCTATACGGTAAATTTTAAAAAAGTGAAAGATGCTTTCTCTATAATATAATCAGAGTGAAAAATTATGGAATGTTAGTTTGTCTCTAATATTCTTTTTGTGTTTAAATAGAATCATCATAGCTTATCTGATAAGAAGTAGATAGTATACTAATCTCAGTGGAAAATGAGTAAGGGTTATTGTTGCTTTTTGCGATAAACATAATAAACTACTAATCACAAATATCTCACTAGGATTACACACCTAATGAAGACTTTATATTGGCTTACATAGTCTTTTAAGCAAGTGTAGCAAAATCATGGAATTTATTTAGGTTTCATCTATTTAAAATTTTTTTAATTATTTGAATAGTTTTATGTTTAAACGGGGAAGGAT
>OBLF01000417.1_pt1 | contig 47625 bp, 36 predicted proteins | sample 1519231 | NCBI WGS metagenome assembly OBLF01 (sample SAMEA2602895, study PRJEB22501) | metagenome | reverse complement strand
AGCAGCGGAAAGCATCGAAGATGCGAGTTTGCGAATGGCGCGTGTGAACGGACGGCGAATGCAAAAACGCTCCGTGAGGATCGCACTGCGTCGGAATGGAAGGATGTCGCTTTCGCGACCCGACGCAGGCGAATATATCCCATGAGAAATGTAGTTGTTTACTACACTAAAGTCTGATATAATGTTTCTGGATTCCGGTCTGCAGGCTGCATTTGCAGGCGAAAGGAAGTTAAGAAAGGTTGATACGATATGTTGGAACAAATTAGACAGTCCATTGAACAGGCGCAGATGGTGCTTGTCGGGATTGGAACGGAGTTTGCAGTAAAAGAGGAAGCGCAGGAAGATCCTTTTTTTACAGAGCTTGCCAAGAACGCCCAGACAGATCCCGCTGCGGCAGCGCTGCTCGCATTTCATAAAAGCCAAAAGAAAGTGGGCGGCTGTGAAAAAGAACAGGTTCAGAAGGCATATGAAGTTCTGGCAGATCTTTTGAAGGATAAAAATTATTTTGTGATTTCTCTATGCGAGGACGGTTTGTTGGAACAGGCAGGACTCAAAGAAAATCGAATTCTGACGCCAGCCAAAGAGGGAGAGGAAGAAACGGATAGAGGAGTGTATCCGACAGACAGCTGGGAAACTTACACCAAATGGCTGCAGGGGACATTAAACAGAAATTTGGTGATTCTTGAGCTGGGTGTTGGGATGGAGCTGCCGCAGCTGATCCGTTTTCCGTTTGAAAAGGTTGCATATTTTAATCAAAAATCCTGTCTGTACCGGGTTCATTCCCATTTGTATCAGATGACGGAAGAGATTAAGGAGCGCGGATATAGTGTACCGATGCATCCGGTTACGCTGTTGCTGGAAGAAAAATAGTATTTCTAATAAATAATGAGGAACCGAATGATTGCAATTATCGACTATGACGCAGGAAATGTAAAAAGTGTCCAGAAGGCGCTGGCATATTTGCACGAGGATACGATACTGACGCGCGACCCGAAACAGCTGCTTGCAGCAGAAAAAGTCATCCTTCCGGGTGTTGGGGCATTCGGGGATGCGATGGGGAAATTAAAAGAATATGGTCTGATTGATGTGATTTCTGAGATTGTCGACAAGAATACTCCGTTTCTTGGAATTTGCCTTGGTTTGCAGCTGTTATTTGAATCGAGCGAGGAAAGCCCTGGCGTGGAGGGGCTCGGTCTGTTAAAGGGAAAAATCCTGCGGATTCCAGACGGCGTTACAGAAGACAAAAGACCGCTTAAAATTCCGCATATCGGCTGGAATTCCCTCTCCTTTCCGCAAAAAGGACGGCTGTTTGAAGGATTTTCCAGGGAGCCGTATGTGTATTTCGTACATTCCTATTATCTGAAGGCGGAGGAGGATATTGTCACCGCGAGAACCGAGTATGGCGTTTCCATCGATGCTTCTGTGGAAAAAGGAAATCTGTTCGCCTGTCAGTTCCACCCGGAAAAAAGTTCGGAGGCTGGGCTGAAAATTTTGGAGAACTTTGTGAGATTAGGCAGGGAGGGCAACTGAGGATGTTTACAAAACGGATCATTCCCTGTCTGGACGTCCATAATGGCAGGGTAGTAAAGGGCGTTAATTTTGTCAATTTGAGGGATGCAGGAGATCCGGTGGAGATCGCAGCGGCGTATGATAAGGCGGGTGCGGACGAATTGGTTTTCCTGGATATTACAGCGTCCTCGGATGCGCGGGCGACGGTCGTGGACATGGTAAGACGGGTTGCTGAGCAGGTGTTTATCCCGTTTACGGTCGGCGGCGGAATCCGCACGGTTGAGGATTTTAAGGCATTGCTGCGGGAAGGAGCGGATAAAATTTCTGTCAACTCGGCGGCGATTTCCAATCCGCAGCTGATCGCGGATGCGGCGGAAAAGTTCGGAAGCCAGTGCGTTGTCGTTGCGATTGATGCAAGGCGCAGAACAGACGGTGCAGAGGGCTGGACGGTTTATAAAAACGGCGGACGGATCGATACCGGTCTGGACGCGGTAGAATGGGCGAGAAAGGCGCAGGAGCTGGGAGCCGGGGAGATTTTGCTGACGAGCATGGACTGCGATGGAACGAAGGCAGGCTATGATATTCCGCTGACCCGGGCGATCGCACAGAACGTGTCGATTCCGGTCATCGCTTCCGGTGGTGCAGGCAAGATGGAGCATTTCAAGGAGGCACTGACAGACGGCATGGCAGATGCGGCGCTGGCGGCTTCCTTATTTCACTATAAAGAGCTGGAAATTGGACAGGTCAAGGCATACCTGCAGAAGGAAGGAGTTGCGGTAAGATGGCAATGATCAGCAACGACTGGTTGCCGGCGTTAAAGGATGAGTTTCGAAAACCGTATTATGCGAAGTTATTTTCTTTTGTGAAAGAAGAATATGCGACGCATGTGGTATATCCTCCGGCGGATGATATTTTCAACGCATTTCATTTTACGCCGCTTCGCAAGGTGAAGGTCGTGATTTTGGGACAGGACCCTTATCATAACGAGCATCAGGCGCATGGGCTTTGCTTTTCTGTGCAGCCGGGAGAGGAGGTGCCGCCGTCGCTTGTCAATATTTATCAGGAGCTGCATGATGATCTGGGATGCTATATTCCAAACAACGGTTATCTGGAAAAATGGGCGAAGCAGGGCGTGCTGATGTTGAATACCGTGTTGACTGTGCGGGCGCATCAGGCAAATTCCCATCAGGGAAAAGGCTGGGAGCAGTTTACGGATGCAGTCATCGAAGCGGTTAATGCGCAGGACCGTCCGATCGTTTTTTTGCTCTGGGGACGTCCGGCGCAGCAGAAGGCTTCGATGTTGACGAATCCGCAGCATTTGATTTTGAAGGCACCGCATCCGAGTCCCTTGTCTGCATATCGCGGATTTTTCGGCTGCAGGCATTTCAGCCAGACCAATGAATTTTTAAAAGCACATGGAGTGGAACCGATCGACTGGCAGATTGAGAACCGATAAGAGAGGCAGATAAAGGAGCAACGATGAATAAAAAACCATTTGTAACCAAAGAACAGATTGAAGAAATCGCAAAGACGTATCCGACTCCGTTTCATCTCTACGATGAAAAAGGAATCCGCGAAAATGCGAAAAGAGTAAAAGAGGCATTTTCCTGGAACCCTGGATTTCGGGAATATTTTGCGATCAAAGCGACCCCGAATCCGTTTTTGGTTGACATTTTACGGGAATACGGCTGTGGCTGTGACTGTTCTTCCGAAACGGAACTGATGCTCTGTGATGCGATCGGCGCCAAGGGCGAGGAGATTATGTTTTCCTCCAACGATACGCCTGAAGAGGAATATGCCCTGGCAGCGAAGCTGGGCGCGATTATCAACCTGGATGACATCACGCATATCGATTTTGTAGAGCAGATTCTGGGCAAGCTTCCGGAGACGATGAGCTGCAGATATAATCCGGGCGGCGTGTTCACGTTGAGCAACGGCATCATGGACAATCCGGGGGATTCCAAATACGGTATGACGACGGAACAGATTTTTGAAGCGTATCGGATTTTAAAGAGCAAGGGAGTAAAACGCTTTGGTATTCACGCATTTCTGGCGAGCAACACGGTGACGAACGAATATTATCCACAGCTGGCAAAGCAGCTGTTTGAGCTTGCTGTGAAGCTGGAAAAAGAAACCGGAGCGGATATTGCGTTTATCAATCTGTCTGGCGGTGTCGGCATTCCGTATCGTCCCGATCAGGAGCCGAACGATATTCTGGCGATCGGCGAGGGCGTCAGGAAGGTTTACGAAGAGGTTCTGGTTCCGGCAGGCATGGGAGATATCGCAATTTATACCGAGATGGGACGTTTCATGATGGGACCTTACGGTGCGCTGGTAACGAAGGCGGTGCATGAGAAGCATATTTACAAAGAATATATCGGCGTGGATGCATGCGCGGCGAACCTGATGCGTCCCGCGATGTACGGTGCTTATCATCATATCACGGTGCTGGGCAAGGAAAATGCGCCCTGCGACCATATATACGATGTGGCCGGTTCCCTTTGCGAAAATAATGACAAATTTGCAATCGACAGAAACCTTCCCAAGATTGATATGGGAGATTATCTGTTCATTCATGATGCGGGCGCACACGGCTTTTCGATGGGCTATAACTACAACGGACGTCTGCGCAGCGCGGAGATTTTACTGCAGGAGGATGGCACTGCAAAGCTGATCCGCCGTGCAGAGACACCGAAGGATTACTTCGCAACGTTTGACTGCTTTGATTTTTATAAAAATCTGAAATTTGAAAAATAAAGCCTGATGCGGACTGGGAAAGGACGCACAATTGAGGAAATAAACAATAGAATGCATGCTTTGCGAACGTTTTATTCATGACAATAGAATGCTCGCAGAGCGTGCATTCTATTGTTGTAACGAATGAAAAAGAATGTGCTTTGGCACATTCTCGCGCCGAGGCGCGGTTGCTTTAGCAACCATCTACCCCTGCGCCGAGTGCGCATCCTCGCAGAGCATTTTTATCGTATGGAAACGAAGTTTCCTATACGATGAAAAAATGCCCGAACTGGACGGATGAAAGGATCCGAACCGGTTCGGGCGTTTTTATGAAATGTCAGAGAAAAATAGTGTCTGCAGGGTGACAATCTCATCTGTTGCTAAAATGGGATCGCCAGCGGCGCAGCCTGTTTTACAGTGCGAACTGGAATATGCAGAATGCCGCGTAAATAGCGAGCAGAATAATACCCTGCAGGCGTGTCATCCTGCCTTTGATGAGTGGAGGAATCGTTAGGATCAGCATAACGCCGAGCATGACAGGAATATCTACAACGAGGGATGCGTTATAAGCGCCGATCTGCTTGCTGTTAGGCAGATCGAAGGGAGATAACAGGATCGAAACACCACTTACCAAAACGAGGTTAAACAGGTTTGCGCCGATGATGTTGCCGAGGGATAACAGACCGTGTCCTTTGCGCAGAGAGGTGATTGCGGTAACAAGCTCCGGCAGGGAGGTGCCTAGAGCAACAAAGGTGAGGGCGATAACGGATTCGGGAACGCCCAACAGTCCGGCGATGATGATGCCATTATCAACTAACAGGTTTGCGCCGATTGCGATAAAAGCAGCACCGATGACCAGTAAAAGAAGATCCTTTCCGGTCGAATTAGAAGCGGTGTCGGCCTCTGCCGCTGCGACCTCAGCGACCTCAGCGTCCGCTGCTGCAGCCTCCGGGTTCTTGCCGTGCATCGCCTGATAGACCTGAATGCCGATATATGTGACGAAAATCAGCAGAAGCAGCACACCGGTTACGCGATCGAAGCGCTTGGTAACGTAGGCGGTAAACAGGTAGAGTGCGGTGGATACATAAAAGAAAATAACCGGAATGGTAAGTGTCTTTTTATCCACGCGGGACGGCTTGACTGCGATGGAAATTGCCGCGATCAGCGCCGTATTGCAGATGATGGAACCGATGGCGTTTCCGTAGGCGATTTCACCATGGCCGCTGACTGCAGAGGTAGCGGAAACCATGACCTCCGGCAGGGTAGTGCCGATGGAAACGACAGTTGCGCCGATTAACAGATCCGGGACATGGAACTTGTGAGCGATGCCTGTTGCACCGTCCACAAACCAGTCGCCGCCCTTAATCAGCAGAACCAGTCCGACGAGAAACAGGATGATGGGTGTTATCATTTGTTTATCCTCCAGGAATGAAAAAAGTTAGTTACATCGAACCTGCTTTTTGATCCGATAGAAAAAACCCGAAGTTATAAAAACTTCGGGTTTTCGTGCCGGCGACGGGACTTGAACCCGTACTATGTCACCATAAACAGATTTTGAGTCTGCCGCGTCTGCCATTCCGCCACGCCGGCTGATGTGCGTAAAACTCCTGCAACAAAAAAGATTTTACCATAAAGAGATTGCGATTTCAAGGGAAAAATGAGTTTAATTTTCGGTTTTCATTTCGCAGCATCTTGACAATGCCGTGTAGATGGTGTTACTTTTACTTTGCATTGAAAAAATGACGCACATGCGAAGATGAGGAGAAAAACATGCAGGAATTAAAACCGATCAAAGAAGGAAAAGTTCGTGAGATTTATGACAACGGCGAAAGCCTGATTATGGTTGCCACAGACCGTATCAGCTGTTTTGATGTGATCTTACATAATGAGGTAACGAAAAAGGGAACCGTCCTGACTCAGATGTCCAAGTTCTGGTTCGATATGACACAGGATATTCTTCCTAACCACATGATTTCTGTAGATACCAAGGATATGCCGGAGTTTTTCCAGCAGGAGAAGTATGAAGGCAAATCCATGATGTGTAAAAAGCTTCAGATGCTTCCCATTGAGTGCATCGTGCGCGGCTATATCACCGGCAGTGGTTGGGCAAGCTACAAGGAAAACGGCACGGTATGCGGCATTCGTCTGCCGGAGGGCTTAAAAGAATCCGATAAGCTGCCTGAGCCTATTTACACTCCCTCCACCAAAGCGGAAATCGGCGATCACGACGAAAATATTTCCTTTGAGCAGAGCGTTACGCATCTGGAAAAATATTTCCCTGGCAGAGGGCAGGAGCTTGCAGAACAGCTTCGTGACAACACCATCGCCCTGTACAAGAAATGTGCAGAGTACGCACTGAGCAAGGGTATCATCATTGCGGATACCAAGTTTGAGTTTGGTCTGGACGAGGATGGCAACATGGTGATCGGCGATGAAATGCTGACACCAGACAGCTCCCGTTTCTGGCCTGCGGAAGGCTATGAACCCGGACATTCTCAGCCTTCTTTTGACAAGCAGTTTGCCCGCGACTGGCTCAAAGCCAACCCGGATAACGACTGGACACTGCCTCAGGAGATCGTAGACAAGACGATTGCAAAATATCTGCAGGCATATGAGATGCTGACCGGTAAGCAGCTGTAAAACAGCTTAGGTATGCTTTGCAAAATAGCGAGCACAGACAAACGGCATCACACAAACGATCTGAAATAGAAAGGATATGCTGGACATCCTGTTTTTTTCGTGCTATCCTTTTTATATGAAATTATTTCATTGGAGGATGCGTCAACTATGGCAAGAAGAAAGAAAAACATGACCTATGAAGAAGAACTGACCTACCTGGACAGCGAAATTTCCAAAACTGAGGAAACTTTAAAGGCACTCAAGACACGAAAAAAGGAACTTGCTAAAGTAAAAGAACAGGCTGATCTGCAGACTCTGTATGCAGCGATCAAGGAGTCCGGCAAATCTGTTGCGGATGTAATTTCCAGCTTAAAGTAAAAATATGCCCAGACTGCGAACCCGCAGTTTGGAATAGGGGAACAGGCAGTCAATACCTGTTCCCTGTTTTTTTTATCGTATAGGCAACTTCCTTTCTATACGATAAAAATGCTCTACGAAGATTGCATTGCAGAGGAATTGTGATAGAGATGGAGGAAATGGTGATGGGACAGGAGAGAATCATTCATGCAGCACTGCTTGGGGCAGGAACCGTGGGCAGCGGCGTTTATAAACTGGTAAAGGATCTGGAGGAAGAGATCATTTCCAAAACGGGCGCGCGCCTGGTGGTGGATAAAATTCTGGTGCGTGATACGACAAAAGCGCGGGAAGGCATTCCGTCTGAGCTTCTGATAGATCGTTGGGACGAGATTTTAAACGATCCCCAGATCGAAATCGTAATTGAGGTGATGGGAGGAATTCGACCGGCGCTGACCTGGCTGGAGGAAGCGCTCCGCGCAGGCAAACAGGTTGTAACGGCGAATAAGGATTTGCTCGCAGAATATGGAGAACAGCTGTTCGATGCGGCGGAAGCCGGAAAATGTGACCTGCATTTCGAAGCGGCGGTTGCAGGTGCAATTCCGATCATCCGTCCGCTGCGCCAGAGCCTGGTAGCCAGCGAACTGACAGAAGTGATGGGCATTGTCAACGGGACGACCAACTATATCCTGACGCGGATGACGGAGGATGGGATGGGCTACGAAGAGGCACTTGCCCTTGCGACAAAGCTCGGCTATGCAGAGAGCGATCCGACTGCGGATGTGGAAGGCTACGATGCAGGACGCAAGGTGGCGATTATGGCATCGATCGCGTTTAACTCCAACGTGACCTTTTCCCAGGTGTATACCGAAGGTATTACACACATCACGGCGGAGGATATCCGCTATGCGAAGGAATTTGGCTATGTGATCAAGCTGATCGGCATGACGAGGCTGACAGAAGGCGGCGTAGAGGTTAAAGTACATCCGATGCTTTTGCCGGAGCAGCATCCGCTTTCAACTGTCCGGGATTCGTTCAATGCGGTATTTATCCACGGGGAAGCCTGCGACGACGCGATGTTTATGGGGCGCGGCGCAGGACAGCTGCCGACAGCGAGCGCAGTGATGGGCGACGTAATCGACGTGATGCGAAACATCCTGCACCATTCCTGCGGCAAGATCGGTTATGGCTGCTACCGGAATCTTCCGGTGAAATCCGCAGAGGATACGGTCAGTCGGTTTTTCCTACGGATTCAGGTAACGGACAAGCCCGGCGCGCTCGCCAACATTGCCGGGATTTTGGGCAATAACGACGTGAGCATCGCGCAGGTCGTGCAGAAGCGCAGCCATGACGGCGTTGCAGAGCTTGTCATCATCACCGACCCGGTGCGGGAAAAACATTTTAACGATGCGCTCAGCATTTTAAAAGGCATGTCGGTGTTAAAAGAAGTGTCCGGCGTGATCCGGGTATACGGGAATTAAGGTGTGCCCGGCATGAAATAACGCGTTCGGTCTGTTTTATCGTCAGCGCAGCTGCATGTCGATTCGGATATCGTTTCCGGAAACGGTCACGTCAGCGAGGCTGCCGACGATCAGCGGCATCATTGGCGGAAGATGTCCGAGATCGACGTCCATAATTACCGGGACATGGTGGGAAAGTGCGACGGGCAGTACCGCCTGATATGGATCGAGGCCCATCATGTCCTGTCCGAAGCACAGCGGGCGACCGATCAGGAAGGCTTTGACGTGTTCGAACCAGCCAGCCTGTTCCATTTGCCACATGGCTCTGCGGATAGAGAAGACGTTCAAATCGCAGGCTTCAAGAAACCAGATGATGCCATCCTCTTTGTAGCGCTCGATAAAGTCCTTCGTTTTATCGAAACGGGTTCCGGTCAGATTGACGAGACAATCCATGCAGCCGCCGAGGAGTCTGCCGGAGACGTGAAAGCTTGGGGCAGAGGCTGGCGATACAGCGCCTGTCTGTAGGTTACCGCCCGCAAGCTGCGGGTCGCTGTTTAACTGGTCGTTGTACAAATGCGTTGTGCCGTTAGTCCTCTGTGCATACTCCGTCCCGTAGCAGCGCAGGACGCGCGGCTCAGTTACATGATAGGGCGCAAGGGGATTCGTTTCATCTTTTAAGGCTTCCTTTTCCCAGAGGGGGTAGCCGGATACGGTCTGTGCGCGCCCTGTCAGCAGGTGGAAGGCATCGGAAATAGCGGGATGCCACAGCTCCATGCCAAAAGCGCCGGCGCAGGGACCGTAGATGGAGGCGGTATCTGCAAGGGTTGCGAGAAGATAGGTCATATTCGTGTTGTCGGAATAGCCCATGTACCATTTGGGATCGGCTTTCGCAAGGCGGTCAAAATCCATATATGGAAGAATTTCGCACATCAGTTCGCCGCCTCCGCAGGAAATCAGACAGTCGTTGTCGGATTTTACATAATAATCCATCAGCTCCTGCGCGCATTTTTCGGGGGTGTTGCTGATGCCGATGCCGCTGCTTTCATAGCAGTTTGGTCCGAGGTCAAGCCGGTAGCCAAGCTCGGTGAAGCGTTTCTGGGCGTGTTCAAACGTTTCCTGATAAGGGGAGGTTGCACAGCCAAAGGAAGGGGCGACAAAGCCGATCGTGCCGCCGTCCGGTAAAAATTTGGGAAATTTCATAGGGATGTTCTGTTCCTTTCTCTTTCTGAGGAGGCGAAGGCAGCTGCTGCCCTCGCCTCCGATTTATTTCTGACAATAGAATGCGCGGTCTTTTCGTATATTCTATTGTATTTTTACGTTATCGGTTGGATCGATAAAGCCTTCTCCGAAGACCTCGCTGGTTTCCGTAATCATGACAAATGCGTCCGGATCGGTCTGATGTGCGGCGCGGCGAACCTTGTACGCTTCGGCCTTGGAGCAGGCACAGAGCAGTACCTGGCGCTCGGTCGTGGTATAAGAACCTTTTGCGCGGATCAGCGTCGATCCTCTTGCGCAGACCTCGTCGATATGCGTTGCCATGGCAGGCCCCTGCGTCGTGATGATGATGGCGAGCTTTCCGGCGCTCGTGCCATACATGATTTTATCGATGACGGTGGAGGTTACAAACGTAGAAATAAGTCCATATAAAACTGCGTCGGGATTACCATAAACCGGCCAGCCAATCAGGATGATGACGAGGTCGATTGCCATCGTGACAGCGCCGATAGAAAGGTGTGGGTGCAGCACTTTGATGGACATAGTAAGGAAGTCCGTACCGCCGGTAGACGAGCCTCTCATGTAGATCAGCGCAAGACCGCAGCCGAAAAATACGCCGGAAAAAAGCGCAGCGAGCATAGGATTGCCGTCATAGGCAGGCGTGAGCGGAAAGACGAAATCCAGAAAAAAGGTATTGATCAGAATCGTGCGGATGGATTTGATCATAAATTTACGCCCGACAATCCGGTAACTGAGCAAAATCAGGGGAATGTTGATGACGAGGGAGGTTGTACCGATCGGCAGGTTCCACAGGTGGTTCAAAATCAGGGCGACGCCGGAGATACCGCCAGGCGCGAAGCTTGCGAGCTTTGCAAAGGTATAGATGCCGATTGCGGAAAGGATGCTGCCGAGGACGTCGCAGAATAAATCGATCGCGATATTCTGCAGCTGCTGCGGCGTATAGCGAGTGGACGAAAAAAATTTCATAAGAACCTCTTTCCCGGAAAAACCGTTATAGTAAGGATGATTCAGATTAGAAAAAATATTCCGGGCAAGGAAGCTGCCCGGAGGCAGACCGCAAAAAAACGTGCCTGCTTTAGCCTGCCGGATAGAAAAATTGTGGCATAGGAGAGAAAAAAAGTCAAGGCAGGCAGATTGTGTGATTTTTTATGAAAAGTTTATGGAATTTTTATTGTATTTCTGTAGATAGAAGAGTAGAATAGGCCAACGTAATTAACAATGTTAAATATTATCAATGTTAATGAAAAAGCAGACAGGGAAAATCGGCGCTTTGGGTGAGCTCTTTGCACTGCAGGCGCTTTGATACAGGAGGAGAAATGGATGACGCGTTAAAACTGGCGAGAGAATTTGAGCATGTCCTGTGCAGGTTTCGGAGGATGGATTATTCTGCACTGCATCCCGGAGTTGGAAATATGGAATTTGCAGTGCTGGAGATGATTCATAAGCTGAGTGCGCAGCACGATGCAATTTACGGCGCAGCGATTTCCGATCTGCAGAAAAAAATGGAAATATTACCGTCGGCACTTTCCAGACTGCTCCGTGGCATGGAGGAAAAAGGGCTGTGCGTGCGCAGTATTGACCCGAAAGATCGAAGAAGCAGCTATGTTTCGCTGACGGAGACCGGACAGGAAAGAAGAGAACAGGGACACGGCATTATGGAAGTGTTTGCCCAGCGAGTTGTAGAAAGAATGGGCGAAGGCAGATTCCGTGAGCTGATTAAACAGTGGGAACGGTTCGGAGATGTACTGGAAACAGAAATTGCAGCATTCAGGAATGTGGATGGAATGGAGGAATAGAACAGAAAATGTTTCGGCTACTGAGCTATTTAAAACAATGTAAAAAATCAGTGCTGGCCATTGTACTTCTGCTGATCGTGCAGGCGTACTGTGATCTGGCACTGCCGCAGTATACATCGGATATCGTGGACGTCGGAATTCAGCAGGGCGGTATCACTTATGCTGCGCCCGAATGGATGCGGGAGGAGACTTGGGGCAGCCTGCAGAATTTAATGACAGAAGGGGAAAAAGAGCTGACCGCTTCCTGTTATGAACAGGCAGAGGACGGTACTTACGAGCGGACAACGAATAAAACGGCGGATCTGGAAGCGTTAAACGATGCGTTCCGGATGCCGATGGTGATGCTGTCTGCGATGGACGAAAGTGCGGAGACCGCGATGAATGACGGAGCAGATGCAGCGGCGCCCACCAAGGAGCAGCTTCAGCTTCTCCAAGCGCTGCAAAACGGCTCTCTCTCCGAGGAGCAGCTGCTTTCGCTGCGGGAGACGATCACAGACCAGCTGGGCGATATGAGTGATTCCCTGTTGAACCAGAAGGCGATTTTATTTGTGAAAGAGGAATATGAAGCGCTGGGTAAAGACCCGGGCAGCATCCAGATCGCATATCTTTTAAAAACGGGCGGAAAAATGCTCGGCTTTACGCTGCTGATGGCAGTGTGCGCGATTGCAGTCAGCTTCCTTGCGTCCCGCGCTGCGGCATCGATTGGTAAAAATCTGCGTGGTCAGGTATTTGGCAAAGTGTTGTCGTTTTCCAGTGGAGAAATGCATCGGTTTTCGACAGCATCCCTGATTACGAGAAGCACGAACGATATTCAGCAGGTACAGATGGTCGCGGTCATGCTGCTTCGGATGATAAGCTATGCCCCGATCCTCGGAATCGGCGGTGTTTTGAAGGTGGTTGGCACAAAAACGGGCATGGCGTGGATTATTGGGCTTGCGGTAGCGGTCATTATGGCGGTTGTACTGATCCTGGTGAGCGTTGCAATGCCGAAATTCAAGCTGATGCAGAAATTAGTGGACCGGATGAACCTGGTTTCCAGGGAAATTTTGACTGGGCTTTCGGTTATCCGTGCATTTTCCAGAGAAAAATTCGAAGAAAAACGGTTTGATGAAGCGAACCGGAACCTGATGAAAACGCAGCTGTTCACCAACCGCGTCATGACCTTTATGATGCCGGCGATGATGCTGATTATGAACTGCGTTACCGTCATGATCGTGTGGTTCGGTGCAAAGGGAATCGACGCCGGAAACCTGCAGGTTGGCGATATGATGGCGTTTATGACCTATACGATGCAGATCGTCATGTCCTTTTTGATGATTACGATGGTTTCCGTCATGCTTCCGCGTGCAGGTGTGGCAGCAGACCGAATTGAGGAAATTTTGCGGACGGACAGCAGCATTGTGGATGCAAAAAAAACGGAGGATGAAAAGCTGACGCAGTGCAGGGGAGAACTGAGGTTTGAGGACGTAAGCTTTAAATATCCCGGGGCAGAGGGGGACGTACTGGAGCATATCAGCTTTACGGCAAAACCCGGACAGACGACCGCTGTAATCGGAAGCACAGGCTGCGGCAAATCAACGCTGATTCAGCTGATCCCGAGATTTTACGATGTGACGGAAGGAAAAATTACGCTGGACGGTGTGGACATTCGAAATTTGAGCCAGCATAAATTACGGGAAGTGATGGGACTGGTTCCCCAGAAGGGCGTGCTCTTTTCCGGGACGATCGCTTCCAATATCAAGCTCGCAGGAGAAGATGAAATCAGCGACGAAACGATGAAGGAAGCGGCGCAGACAGCGCAGGCAACCGAGTTTATCGATGCAAAGCCGGAAGGCTATGATAGTCCGGTTGCGCAGGGAGGCAGTAACGTGTCCGGTGGACAGAAGCAGCGTCTTGCGATTGCCAGGGTCATTGCAAAGCATCCGAAGGTATATCTGTTTGACGACAGCTTTTCTGCGTTGGATTACAAAACGGACGCAGCGCTTCGAAAGGCGCTGCACGAACAGGCCGCGGACGCGACGGTGCTGATCGTTGCGCAGAGAATCAGTACAATCATGAATGCGGAGCAGATTCTCGTTCTGGAGGACGGAAAAATCGTTGGGAAAGGAACCCATGAAGAGCTGATGAAAAACTGCAGCGCCTATCAGGAAATTGCACGCTCGCAGCTGTCGGAAAGCGAGCTGAAAGGAGGCATGGCAGAATGAGTCAGGAGCAAAATAAAAAGCGTCCAATGATGGGACACGGACCGGGCAGGGGAATGATGCCCGGGGAAAAGGCAAAGAATTTTACGGGAACGATCCAAAAGCTGTTTGCCTACCTTGGAAGCTATCGGATTGTGCTCGGCGTCGTAATCTTATTTGCAATCGGAAGTACGGTATTTAATATTATCGGACCAAAAGTGCTCAGTAAGGTGACAACAGAGCTGTTCAACGGTCTGGTCGCAAAGGTGAGCGGTACCGGCGGTATTGATTTTGAAAAAATCGGCAGGATTTTGTTGCTGCTGCTTGGAATTTACTGTATCAGCGCAGTGTTTAACTTCATTCAGGGCTGGCTGATGACCGGCGTGACGCAGAAGCTGTGTTATCGGATGCGAAAGGAAATTTCCGAAAAAATCAACCGGATGCCGATGAAATATTTCGAATCCAGAACGGTCGGAGAAGTGCTTTCGAGAATCACGAACGATGTCGATACGCTGGGACAGAGCTTAAACCAAAGCGTGACCCAGTTAATTACCTCGATTGCGACGATGATCGGCGTGTTGATTATGATGCTGTCGATCAGTCCTCTGATGACGCTGATCGCACTGGTGATTCTGCCAATTTCCGGCGGTTTGATCGGATTTGTGGTCAAACATTCCCAGAAATATTTCGTGGAGCAGCAGAGCTGTCTCGGTGAAATAAATGGACAGGTAGAGGAAACCTACAGCGGCCATATGGTCATCCGGGCGTTCAACCGCGAAGAAGCGGTGGAGGAAACGTTTTCCCGGACAAACGACAGACTGTATGAATCCGCGTGGAAATCCCAGTTTATTTCCGGTCTGATGCAGCCGATCATGACCTTTGTCGGAAACCTCGGCTATGTTGCGGTTGCAGTGCTGGGAAGTGTTCTGGCGGTAAACGGCACGATCGAGGTCGGCGATATCCAGGCGTTTATCCAGTATGTGAAAAATTTCACACAGCCGATCACACAGATTGCACAGGTTTCAAACATGCTGCAGTCCGCAGCGGCTGCCGCAGAGCGTGTTTTTGAATTCCTGGACGAGGAAGAGGAAGAGCAGACCGTTGAGCATCCGGTATCAATGGATCATCTGACCGGTGCCGTAAGCTTTGAGCATGTACGGTTTGGCTATACACCGGATAAAATCGTTATTCAGGATTTCTCCTGTGAAGTAAAACCGGGGCAGATGGTTGCGATTGTTGGACCGACCGGCGCCGGAAAGACGACAATGGTCAAGCTGCTGATGCGTTTCTATGACGTAAACAGCGGCAGAATCTGCCTGGATGGACACGATATCCGGAATTTCAACAGAGGACAGCTGCGTGAAATGTTTGGCATGGTACTGCAGGATACCTGGCTGTTCCAGGGAACCATTATGGAAAATATCCGTTACGGACGGCTGGATGCAACAGATGAGGAAGTCATCGCGGCGGCAAAAGCGGCACATGCGGATCATTTCATCCGGACGCTGCCGGGCGGTTATCAGATGGAGTTAAATGAAGACGCGACCAACGTTTCGCAGGGACAGAAACAGCTTTTGACGATTGCACGTGCAATTCTTGCTGACAATCCGATCTTGATTCTGGACGAGGCGACCAGCTCCGTCGATACGAGAACAGAAATCCAGATCCAGAAAGCGATGAATAACCTGATGAAGGGCAGAACGAGCTTTGTCATTGCCCACCGACTTTCGACGATCCGGGACGCGGATGTGATTCTGGTCATGAAGAACGGAGATATTGCAGAGCAGGGCACGCACGAAGAACTGCTTGCAAAGGGCGGATTTTACGCGCAGCTGTATAATTCCCAGTTCGAAAAAACAGCATAAGGATTTGTAAAAAGTTTTTTTGCAGGGATCAAAGGATGGATTGCAGACAGAAGGCGGGATATGGTAAAATAAAAACCGATGGCACAATCAGGCATGAAACGGAGCAGAAGGTACATTCGATGGACGTTCTGCCTTAAGAAAAAACAGGAGGGGATTTGCCATGGCAGTTTATGCAGACGAAAAGCAGCGTACTTTTACGCTGCAGACCAAAAATACGACGTATCAGATGAAAGTGGATGCCTACGGCATGCTGCTGCATACCTATTACGGGGAAAAGACGGACAATTCTGATCTTTCTTACCGGATTCCGCCGGATGACCGCGGATTTTCCGGCTATGCGTATGAAGCGTCCTGTGCTGACGACAGACTTTCCTCAGATCTTGCGCCGCAGGAGTACAGCTGTTTCGGAACGGGGGATTACCGGATCAGTGCCCTGCGCGTCAGAAATGAAAACGGGAGCCAGGCGGTAACGCTTTGTTATGCCGGATATGAGCTTTCCAGAGGAAAATACAGCATTCCGGGCTTGCCGGCTGTTTATGCGGATGAAACAGAAGCGGAAACCCTCGGCATCCTTTTGCGGGATCCGGAAAGCGGACTGGAAGTGCTTTTACAGTATGGCGTTCTGGAAGAGCTGGACATCATTACAAGGGCTGTGAAAGTTGTGAACCGGACAATGGGTAAAGTTGTCCTGTTAAAGGCTGCCAGCATGTGCCTGGACTGGCTGTCCGGCGACTATGAATGGCTGACCTTTTATGGAAAGCATGCGATGGAGCGCACCCTGCAGCGCACTCCGATTGCGCACGGCATTTCTGCGATCGGCAGTGTGAGAGGCGCATCCAGCCATCACTACAACCCGTTTGCAGTCGTATGTGAAAAGGATACAAACGAGACAAAAGGGCTCTGCTACGGTGTATCTTTTGTATACAGCGGCGAATTTTTAATGGAAACAGAAAAAGACCAGATCGATCAGACCCGTCTGATCTGCGGCATCCATCCGGACGACTTTGCGTGGACGCTGGAGCCGGGCGAGAGTTTTGATACGCCGGAGGTGATTTTGAGCTGCTCGTCCGAGGGCTTTGGAAAGCTGAGCCATAATTTCCATCAGGTCATCCGGGAGCACATCTGCCGGGGCGAATGGAAAAACAAGCGCCGTCCGGTGTTGATTAACAACTGGGAGGGCACTTACTTTGACTTTACCGGGGACAAGCTCGTTTCGATCGCAAAGGATGCGGCAGAGCTTGGCGTCGAGCTGTTCGTTATGGACGACGGATGGTTTGGAAAGCGTGACGACGACCGTTCCGGTCTGGGCGACTGGTTCCCGAATGAAAAGAAGCTGGGCTGCAGCTTAAAGGAGCTGGGAGACCGTATTGTTGGACTTGGAATGAAGTTCGGCATCTGGTTCGAGCCGGAATGCATTTCGGAGGACAGCGATCTGTACCGGGCACATCCTGACTGGGCGGTAAAGATTCCGGGCAGAAAGCCGAATCTGAGCAGACATCAGATGATTCTCGATTTTTCCAGAAAAGATGTACAGGATTACATCCTGGAACGGCTCTGCAGCGTGCTTGCAAGCGCACCGATCAGCTATGTGAAGTGGGATTTCAATCGAAGCATCTGCGATAAATATTCTACATCCCTGCCTGCCGAAAAGCAGGGCGAGATGGCGCACCGGTTCATGCTGGGCTTATACCGTGTACTGGACGGTATGCTTTCGGCCTATCCGCACCTTTTACTGGAGGGCTGCAGCGGAGGCGGCGGACGGTTTGATGCCGGGATGCTCTATTATTCCCCGCAGATCTGGTGCAGCGACGATACGGATGCGATCGAACGCCTGCAGATTCAGTACGGCACGTCGTTTGGCTATCCGGTTTCGACAATGGGCGCGCATGTTTCCGCAGTGCCGAACCACCAGACCGGCAGAGTGACGCCGCTTGCGACAAGAGGCTGTGTGGCGATGGCGGGCACGTTTGGCTACGAGCTGGATTTAAACAAGATGACGGAGGAAGAAAAGGTCGAGGTAAAGCGCCAGATCGAGGTGTTCAAGCAGTATTACGACCTAATTTCGGATGGCAGTTATTTTCGCCTGACAAGCCCGCAGGACAACAACTGCGTCGTATGGGAAATGGCAGCAAAGGACGCATCCAAAGCGCTGATCAGTGCGGTTTACCAGCATGTGCAGACCAACTGCGCGGCGAAGTTTGTTTATCCGAGAGGACTGTGCAGCGATGCTTCCTATGAAGTGAGCCTGACAGATTTAAAAGGGGATAAAAAAGACAGGATGCAAAAGCAGGTGCTGACAGGAGCTGCGCTGATGCGTGGCGGACTGCGGCTCCCGGGCGCGGATTCCGATTACGCAGCATGGCAGATTTCTCTGAAAAAGCTGTGAGCCGGACGTTTCTACTTTTCGAAAATCTTTTGATTCATGACAATAGAATGCTCGCAGAGCGTGCATTCTATTGTTTTATTCACAAAACGGCCTTTGCCGCTACAGCGCTTGCGGTTTCTTCGCATGTCCCTTATAATAGGCACAGGCGTTTGGAAAAGTAAGACTTTTTCAAACGGAATAAGCAATTTCAGAAAAGGGGATTTGACATGGAAGAAAATCAGAAGATTCCGATGCGCAGTCAGGTAAAGAAAGAGGACACCTGGGCGATCGAGGACATGTATGCGACTGTAGAGGACTGGGAAAAGGATTTTGCGGCGGCGAAAAAGGTCGCAGAGGAAGCGGCAGAATATGCCGGACGGCTGGGTGAGAGCGCACAGGCGCTGTATGACTGGTCGGCTCTGACAGAAAAGCTCGACTGCATGCTGAGCGAAATTTACGGTTATGCGTCCCGCGTCAAGGACCAGGATACGGCGGACGCGGCAGGACAGACGCTGTCTGCGCGCGCGATGGGCTTATATGTAGAATGCAGCGGTCTGATTTCCTTTGCAGACCCGGAAATTCTGAGCATTCCGGAGGAAAAGCTGGAAGCATTTTATGCAGAAAAGCCGGAGCTGTTAAAGTATCGCAGAAGCATCAATGAAGTGCGCAGATGCAAGGATCATATTTTATCGCCGGAGCTGGAAAAGATACTGGCAGATGCAGGGGAGATGGCGCAGGCGCCCGGAACGGTTTATTCGTCTTTGGTAAATGCAGACCTGACCTTTGACCCGATAAAAGGCAGCAACGAAGAAGAGCTGGAAGTGACCGGCGGAAGCTTTATCCCGCTGATGCAGAGCCCGGATCGAAATGTGAGAAAAGCGGCGTTTGAATCTCTTTACGGCGGCTATGGCAAGGTGTTAAATACGGCAGCAGGACTGCTGAACGCGCAGGTCAGCCAGCTGAAATTCTTTGCAAAGGCGCGCAAATATCCGGACGCCCTGCACGCTTCACTGGATGCGACCAACGTGCCTGTGGAAGTCTATCATAACCTGATCGAAGCCGTTCATGAGGACATCGGCATTCTGCACCGTTATATGCGTCTGCGCAAAAAGCTGATGAAGACGGATGAGCTTCATATGTACGATCTTTACACCTCCCTCGTTGCAGATGCGGATGTGAAGATTCCGTTTGAAAAAGCGAAGGAGGAAGTGCTGGATGCGACTGCCGTTCTCGGAAAAGAGTACGGGGAAGTGTTAAAGCACGGCTTTGAAAGCCGCTGGATCGACGTTTACGAAAACAAAGGCAAGCGCGGCGGTGCGTACAGCGCAGGACAGATTGTGCATCCGTATGTGCTTTTAAATTACAAGGGCACGCTGGATTCCGAGTTCACGCTGGCGCACGAGATGGGACATGCGATGCACTCCTATCTTTCCACTAAAAATCAGGAGCCTGTGGACAGAGAGTATGTAATTTTTGTTGCGGAAGTCGCATCTACCTGCAATGAGTCGCTTCTGATGCAGCATCTGCTGAAAAAAACGCAGGACAAAAAGACCAGAGCGTATCTGATCAACTATTTCCTCGAGCAGTTCCGTACGACTCTGTACCGCCAGACGATGTTTGCAGAGTTCGAGTTAAAGATCAACGAGCTGGTACAAAACGGCGGCAGCTTAACGGCAGAGGGCCTGAACAAAATTTACCACGACTTAAACGTATTCTATTATGGGGATGCGGTTGTTGTGGATGACTTAATCGACCGCGAATGGGCGAGAATTCCGCATTTTTATTACAACTATTATGTGTTCCAGTATTCGACGGGCTTTTCCGCTGCGATGGCGCTGTCTGAACGGATTTTGAGCGAGGGCGAGCCTGCGGTGAAGGATTACTTAAACTTCCTGTCCGGCGGCTGCTCCAAAGATCCGATTTCCCTGCTGCAGGGCGCTGGCGTTGATATGCGCACCGCAGAGCCTGTACACCGCGCACTGAAGCTGTTTGACAGCCTGCTTGACGAGATGGAAGCATTGATGGAAGCATGATGTTGGACAAAAATCAGAATTGTTTAATGAGATGTCCTAAAAATAGGATATAATAAGAAGAAATGACGATTCCGCCGGACACTTCTGGAAAAGAAAGGTCCGGCGGATTGTGCAATCTGGATGCTAAAATAAAAAATAAAAGGACAAAATAAGACAAAATGAAAAATAAAGGTTGACTTCTGAATGGATGTTCAGTATACTAAGGTCAGTTGGTACGACAGCACGATAAGATAAATTGGATTGTTACTGGCAGGCAGGCAAAACCAAGTTTTATAAATTAGTTTTTCAGATATTATATATTTCTGCAGAACTGGTTTATAAAATTTGGTTTTTTGTTTCTAAAGAGTCTGCAAGGCCATGTGGGATACCGGACAGTTGATTGTTGCGCATGGGCTGGCATTTCAGGAGCGGGGCATGAGGATAGAAAGGGTAATCAATAACAATGTGATCTCCGCGCTGGATGATCAGGGACGGGAGATCGTGGCGATGGGCAGGGGCATCGGCTTCCAGAAAAAAAGCGGTCAGGAGATCAAGGCTGCACAGGTGGAGAAGATTTTTCATCTGGGAAGTCCGGATTTACAGGCACGGTTTCAGGAGCTGCTTGCCAATATGCCAATGGAATGCGTGCAGGTTTCAGATGAGATTATTTCCTATGCGAAGAGTCATCTTTCCATGCAGCTCAACCAAAACGTTTATCTTGCGCTGACCGACCATATCGATTTCGCACTGAGACGGTTTAAGGACGGCATGCTGTTTGAAAATGCGCTTTACAGCGAAATCCGCAGATTTTATCCGGAAGAATTCCAGATTGGCTGTCATGCCCTCGATCTGATCGAAGAGCAGATCAAGGTGAGACTGCCGGAGGATGAGGCTGCATCGATCGCGTTTCATCTGGTCAACAGCGAATTTGGCGGGATGCGCCTGAGAGATACTCAGATTATGACGGAGATAATCCGTCACCTGATCGGAATGATTCGGGCAGATTACCATTTTCCGGAAGACCTGGTTTATGAGGACCGGTTGATCACGAATCTGAAATTTATGCTGAACCGGTTGATCCAGAACAAAGAGGGCTGGATTACAGAGGATGCGCGCTTTAACGAATTTGTCAGGGCAAATTACAGAAATGAGTATGAGCTGGCAAGAGCGATGAGAGACTATATAGAATCCGTGGTTTCCTGCAAGATGACGGAGGAGGAAGTGATCTATCTCGCAGTCCAGCTGAAATATGCAGATATCAAAAAAAAGGAAGGAAAGAAAAATGGGATTTTTTGATCGTTTTAAAAAGGATAAAGGGATTGAGCTTACAGCACCGATGAAGGGAAAGTGCGTCAGCATTAAGGAGGTTCCGGATCCGACCTTCGCTGAGGAAATCCTCGGTAAGGGCATTGCTGTGATCCCGCAGGACGGACATGTTTACGCTCCGGCAGACGGCAAGATCAGTACCGTATTTCCGACCGGTCATGCGGTAGGCATTACGACTGCAGATGGTGCAGAAATTCTGATCCATATCGGTCTGGATACTGTAGAATTAAAAGGTGAGCCCTTTGAACAGAAGGTAAAAGAGGGTCAGGATGTGAAAAAGGGCGATCTGCTTGTCGTTGCAGATCTGGACAAGATCAAAGCGAGTGGAAGAGAAACAATCACACCGATGATCATTTGCAATTCTGATGCATATGAGCAGGTAGAAACCTTTACCGGCAAGGACGTGGAAACAACAGATGCGGTTATGAAGCTGCATCCTGCAAAATAAATGTTCAAAGAGGATGATGAAATGGTAGTTTGTCAGGGAAAAAGCGTTCTGAAGGGAATTGCGATCGGGAAAATTTACCTTTATGAAAAGCAGGAATATGTCCTGGAGCAGAAGCAGGTTGCTGATGCAGAGGCAGAGGTTGCCCGGTTCGAAGCAGCTAAGGAGACTGCCATCGGACAGTTGGATGACTTATATGAAAAAGCGCTTGCAGAAGCAGGCGAAGAACAGGCGATGATCTTCGATGTGCATAAGATGATGCTGGATGATGGCGATTATCTCGATGCGATCACCGGACTGATCCGGAGTGAAAAGGTCAATGCAGAATATGCAGTGCATACCACAGGAGAGCAGTTCGCAGCAGTATTTGCTTCCATGGATGATGAGTATATGAAAGCGCGCAGCGCAGATGTCAAAGATATTTCCGGACGTGTGATCCGTATCCTGGCAGGCATCGGGGACGGCAGCATTGCTTCGGAGGAGCCGGTGATCTTACTGGCAGATGATCTGACTCCGAGTGAGACGGTTTCTCTTGATAAAAGTAAGATTCTCGCATTTGTAACCCGCAACGGTTCAGCAAATTCCCATACAGCGATTCTGGCACGTTCGATGAATATTCCGGCATTGGTGCAGACCGATGTGGAGCTGTTAAAAGAATACCACGGCATGGATGCAGTTGTAGATGGTCTGGATGGAAAGCTTTATCTGGATCCGGAAGAGGCTGTGCTTGCAGAATTAGTTCAGAAAAAGGAAGCCTGCGGCAGAGAACGTGCGGAGCTTGAAAAGCTGATCGGACTCGATAATGTAACAAGAGACGGTCGAAAGATTAACGTTTATGCGAATATCGGAAGCCCGGAAGATGTGGATAAGGTGCTTTTAAATGATGCAGGCGGTATCGGACTTTTCAGAAGCGAATTTTTGTATCTCGGACGGGAAGACTATCCTTCCGAGGAAGAGCAGTTTGAAATTTACAAAGAAGTATTGAGCCGGATGGAAGGCAAAAAGGTTATCATCCGTACACTTGATATCGGAGCGGACAAGCAGGTGGATTACTTCAAGCTTCCAAAAGAAGAAAATCCGGCGATGGGCTATCGTGCGATCCGTATCTGTTTGGATCGGATTGACGTGTTTAAAACACAGCTCCGTGCAATTTACAGAGCGTCCGTTTATGGTACTGCAGCCATCATGTTCCCGATGATTATCTCAGTTAAAGAGATCCTTCGAATCAAAGAGATCGTGGAAGAGGTTAAGGCAGAGCTGACAGCGGCAGGAATTGAGATTGCACCGGTTGAATTGGGTATTATGGTAGAGACACCTGCAGCAGTCATGATCAGTGAAGAGCTGGCAAAGGAAGTATCCTTCTTCAGTATCGGTACAAACGACCTGACGCAGTACACTTTGGCGATCGACCGTCAGAACCAGAGCCTTGATACCATTTATGATTCCCATCATCCTGCAGTGCTTCGGATGATCCGGATGACGATCGAAAACGGTCATAAAGGCGGCGCATGGGTCGGCATCTGCGGAGAGCTTGGAGCAGATACGACGCTGACAAAGACCTTTGTGGATATGGGAATTGACGAATTATCCGTTTCCCCGACCTATGTGCTGGGGCTTCGCAAGGCGATTCGGGAAATTTGAAAATAATAGAATGCACGCGCTCTGCGAGTATTCTATTGTCATGAATAAAAGCAATGCCGCACATAAATTTCTGAAGCGGTACTGCAAAGAGATTAAGAAGTGACCACAGGAGGAACAGAACATGACACAGTTTTCTTACACAATTCAGGATGAGCTCGGTCTTCATGCAAGACCGGCAGGGCTCTTGGCAAAGGAAGCCGCAAAGTTTAAAAGCACCGTTACGGTAGAAAGCGGCGCAAAAAAGGGAGATGCAAAGAAGATCATGTCCCTGATGATGCTGGGCGCAAAGAAAGAGCATACACTTTCCTTTACTGTAGAAGGAGAGGATGAAGAAGCCTGCGCAGCAGCGCTGGAAGCGTTTTTAAAAGAAAATTTATAAATCGATAACGCTGACAGTTTTCCAAAGTATTCGTTAAGGTGTGTACCTTTATGAATAAATCCGCGGCCAGGGCGGAAACCACAGTGCAGAAAGAATCTGCATTGTATTAAACAAGAAGGGGGTAACTTTTATGAAATGGTTACAGAAACTTGGTAAGGCTTTAATGCTTCCGGTAGCTTGCCTTCCCATTTGCGGTATCCTGATGGGTATCGGTTATTTACTTTGTCCGTCCACCATGCAGGGTGGTGACGTAGTTGGCTTTGCTCAGACACTGGGATTCTTCCTGGTAAAAGCAGGCGGAGCTTTGATCGATAACATTGCGATCCTGTTCGTTATCGGTGTTGGTGTCGGCATGTCCGATAAAAATGATGGCACCGGCGGCCTGGCAGCTCTGGCTTCCTGGCTGATGATGACAACTCTGCTTTCCACAGGCGTGGTTACAACCATCATGCCTTCTATGGCAGAAAAAGAAAGCGCTATGCTGGCATTTGGAAAAATCGCGAACCCTTTCATCGGTATTTTAGCTGGTGTGATCGGTTCTACCTGCTACAACAAGTTTAAGAGCACGAAGCTGCCTGATTGGCTGGCATTCTTCTCTGGCAAACGTTGTGTAGCGATCATCGCAGGCGTTATTTCCATCGTTGTTTCTGCAGTGCTGCTGTTTGTATGGCCTCTGATCTTCGGTGGTCTGGTAGCTCTTGGTGAGGGTATTGTAGGCCTTGACGCTGTAGGTGCAGGTATCTACGCATTCTTAAACCGTCTGCTGATCCCTGTTGGTCTGCATCATGCATTGAACAACGTATTCTGGTTTGACACCATCGGCCTTGGCGATCTGTCCCACTTCTGGGCAGGTGAGACCAGCGCAGACGTAAGCTGGAGCCTTGGTATGTACATGTCCGGTTTCTTCCCTTGTATGATGTTTGGTGTTCCCGGTGCAGCGCTGGCTATGATCCAGACTGCAAAGAGCACGAAGAAGAAAGTTGCAATCGGTCTGGTTGGTTCCGCAGCTCTGTGTGCATTCATCTGCGGCGTTACCGAGCCTTTTGAATTCGCATTCATGTTCCTTGCACCCGGTCTGTATGTTGTATACGCTCTGCTGTACGGCATCTTCACCGTAATCACTGTTTTAGTTGGCTTCCGTGCAGGCTTCTCCTTCTCCGCAGGCGCAACAGACCTTCTGTTCTCTGCATCCCTGCCGGCAGCAGCAAATACCTGGATGATCATTCCTCTGGGCATTGCAGCATTCGTTGTATTCTATCTGGTATTCCGTTTCGCGATCGTGAAGTTTGATCTGAAGACTCCTGGCCGTGAGGATGATGATACAGAAGCTGAAAAGCAGGTTGTTCTGGCAAATAACGACTACACCAAGGTTGGTGAGATCGTGCTGGAAGGTATCGGCGGCAAGGATAACGTTGTCAGCCTGGATAACTGCATTACCAGACTTCGTTTCGAAATCAAGGATTACACCAAGGTTGACGAGAAGAAGATCAAATCTGCAGGCGTTGCAGGCGTTATCCGCCCCAACAAGAACAATGTTCAGGTTATCGTCGGAACCAAGGTTCAGTTTGTAGCAGACGAAATCCAGAAGATGCTGTAAAACATTTTTACAGTACAGGAATTATCATTTACATTCTTATCGAAGGGAAAAGCCCTCCATTCGATAGATACAGGAAATTAAATATTGACAGTGCCCTGCGGCACGAAAAACCTGGCACATCGGAGGCTCCTCGCAAGAGGGGCTTCCGATTCTTTTTCAAAACAGCGGAATGTTTGTAAAGCGTACCTTCTGGTGTTTTACAGCCGCAGGATCTGCACATTTGGTTTCCCGACACAGCCCAGGCGCGTGTGAACTGTAATCTTATGAGTAAACCTGGGACAATTATTTTTTTAAAACAATTGAGAAAAAAGTCGGGATGTATTAGAATGAATAGAGTAGCCGGAGAGGTTCCGGCACAAAATAACATTATCAGAAACGGGAGAATAAGCGATATGAGAATTATCAAAACCAAAGATTATAACGATATGAGCAGAAAAGCTGCAAACTATATTGGTGCACTGATCATCAACAAGCCTGACTGCGTACTGGGTCTGGCGACCGGTTCCACACCGATCGGCACTTACAAAAATCTGGTAGCAGGCTATGAAAATGGCGACTACGATTTCTCCAACGTAAGAAGTGTAAACCTGGATGAGTACAAGGGCCTGCCCAAGGAGAACGAGCAGAGCTATTACTACTTCATGCATGACAATCTGTTCTCTCATGTAAATATTGATCCTGCAAACACCCATCTGCCGGACGGCACAGAGCCTGACAGTCAGAAAGCTTGTGAGGAATACAATAAAGTGATCGCATCCATGGGCGGTGTTGATCTGCAGCTGCTGGGTCTTGGACATGATGGACACATTGGCTTCAACGAGCCTAACGACGAGTTCGACAAAGAGACTCACTGCGTAGATTTAACAGAGATGACTATCGAAGCAAACAAGCGTTTCTTTAACTCCATCGACGAAGTTCCGCGTCAGGCTTACACCATGGGTATTGCTACGATCATGCGTGCAAAATGCGTCCTGATGGTTGTCAGCGGCAAAGATAAAGCAGAGATTTTAAAGAAATCCTTCTTTGGACCGATCACACCTCAGGTTCCGGCTTCTATTCTGCAGCTGCATCCGAACTTTGTTCTGATCGCAGATGAGGACGCTCTGTCCGCACTTTAATGCATTCTGTTGCTGAAAATGATAACAGGGTCAAAAATCAGAAAGCCGTTGCAGGTTTGTCTGCAGGAGGCTTTCTGAACGTTTGATTTGCCAAAGAAGGAGGCAGGAGACCATGGTTTTACAGAGCAGAAGAGTTTGGCTGGCAGGACAGTTTGTTCCCGCTCAGCTGGAAGTAGCCGATGGAAAAATCGTAAACGTATATCCTTTTGGGACAAAGACTGCAGATGTGGATTACGGCAATAAGCGGATTGTTCCCGGTTTTATTGACGTGCATACGCATGGTGCTTATGGATTCGATACCAACGACGGCGAGCCGGAAGGTCTGCGCGACTGGATGAGACGGATTCCGGAAGAAGGCGTTACCTCGATTCTTCCGACAACCGTAACTCAGATGCCGGAGGTTCTGACCAAAGCGGTTGCAAATGTCGCAAAGGTTGTGGAAGAAGGCTACGAGGGTGCAGAGATTCTGGGGATCCATTTCGAAGGGCCTTATCTGGATATGGAATACAAGGGTGCACAGCCCCCGGAAGCGATTGCAAAACCGACCGTAGAACAGTTTAAAATGTATCAGGAAGCCGCACATGGCATGATCAAATATATCACGATGGCTCCTGAGCACGATCCGGAATTTGCTCTGACAAAATACTGCAGCCAGAACGGTGTAGTAGTCAGCATGGGACATTCCAGCGCGTCGTATGAGCAGGCGCTGATGGGAATCGCCAATGGCGCGATGAGCATGACACATGTATACAACGGCATGACGCCTTATCATCACAGAAAGCCCGGATTGGTCGGAACCGCGCTGCGCGTCCGCGATATTTACGGTGAGATCATCTGTGACGGCTGTCATTCCCATCTGGCTGCACTGAATAACTTCTTCACCGCGAAAGGAAGAGATTATTCCATTATGATCAGTGATTCCCTGCGTGCAAAGCACTGCCCGCCCGGCGGCAATTATGAGCTTGGCGGTCATCCGATCGAAATTGGAGAGGACGGTCTGGCAAGATTAAAAGGAACCGATACGATCGCTGGAAGCACCTTAAATATCAACAAGGGTCTGCGGATTCTTGTGGAAGAGGCGATGGTTCCCTTCGATGCAGCTTTAAATTCCTGCACGATCAACCCTGCCCGTGTTCTTCGGGTAGATGACCGGAAGGGTAAATTAACTGCCGGCTATGATGCGGATATCGTTGTTCTGGAAGACGATTATGCGGTTGCACAGACCTATTGTAAAGGAATTGCAATGTTATAAAAAATATGAGATACTAATGGGGCATTTTAGGCACAGCCTGGGATGCCCCTGATGTTTTATGAAAGGAGACTCTGTGATATGACAGATCTGGACTGCAAACAGACCGAAAAGCTGATTCCTCAGTTTTTGAAGGACGAACTGGATAACCGCACGGAAAAGAAATTTTTAAATCATGTGGATGGATGCAGTTCCTGCCTTGAGGAGCTGAGCATACAGTTTCTGGTGACAACCGGGATGCAGCGCCTGGAAAACGGCGATACGTTCGATTTAAACAGAGAGCTGCGCATGCGGATTGATACAGAGAAGCGACATCTGCATATCCTGAGTTCCTTACAGCATGGGCTGTATGCGACAGAAGCGATGGCGATTCTGGCGGCGACTATGATTTTGACGATGGTGGTATTATAAATGAGTGAAAAACTGGTTTTAATTGACGGACACAGCATTTTGAATCGCGCCTTCTATGGCGTGCCGGATTTATCCAATTCCGAGGGGCTTCACACAAATGCGATCTATGGCTTTTTAAATATTTTATTCAAGCTTCTGGAGGAAGAGAAGCCGGAATATCTGACGGTCGCGTTCGACGTGAAAGCGCCGACGTTCCGGCACGAGATGTACCCGGAATATAAAGGGACGAGAAAGCCGATGCCGCAGGAGCTGCACGAGCAGGTTCCTGTGATGAAGCAGGTGCTGCATGCCATGGGAATCCGGACGATGGAGCAGCCCGGACTGGAAGCGGACGACATTTTGGGGACGCTTGCAAAGCGCGCGGAAAAAGAGGGGATGGATGTATCCCTGGTTTCCGGGGACAGGGATCTTTTACAGATCGCGAGTGACAAAATTAAAATCAGAATTCCGAAGACCAAGGGCGCGCGGACAGAGGTCGAGGATTATTATGCAGCAGATGTCGAAACAAAGTACGGCGTGACGCCTGCCGGCTTTATCGAATTAAAGGCGCTGATGGGCGATACGGCGGACAATATCCCCGGCGTGCCCAAGGTCGGTGAAAAGACGGCTTCCGAGCTGTTAAAGCAGTTTCAAACGCTGGACAATTTGTATGCGCATGTCGAAGAGGTGACGAAAAAAGCGGTGCGAGAATCGCTGATCGCCAATAAAGATCTGGCATATCTGAGTCTCGATCTTGCGACGATCCGCATCGACAGTCCTGTGGTGCTTGACTGGAATGAAGCGCGGCTGGGAGAGCTGTATACAGAGGATGCGTATCAGCTGTTCCGGAAGTTGGAATTTAAAAATCTGCTTGGACGATTCGAGCAGAAAGAGACGAAGCAGGATAGCTTGACGGCAAAAATTCATGTGACGAGCGATTTGGCAGAGGCACAGGAGATTTTCGAGGCGGTCAAAAAAGCGGGACACTGTGGCTTTGCAGTGTTATCCGATCAGAAAAAGTGCAGAAAAATAGAAGAAACCGAGTTTTGCGGACTGGCGCTGTGCTGGAGCGAAGAAAAGATTGCAGTGCTTCCGGCGGAGGGCTTTTTGACCGCGCAGTGGCTTTGCAGTCAGCTTTCCGATCTGTATCTGGCGGGCATAGGCCTTTCTACGTTTGAAATCAAAAAAGCGTATCCGGCGCTTTTGTCCAATGGAGAAAAAGACCAGGACAGCTGCGGTACAAAGACGCTGTTCGATGTTTTGATTGCCGCGTATTTGTTAAATCCGCTCAAAAACGATTATGAGCCGGAGGACATTGCAAAGGAGCAGCTCGATCGCATGATCCGCACGAGAAAGCAGCTGTTTGAAAAGCTTTCTTTAAAGGAAGCATATGCGCAGAGACCGGAAGAATTTTATGAATATGCCGGAACACTGGCGTATGTGTGCTATGCGGCTGTGCCGGTGCTTTCCCAAAAACTGGAAGAAGCCGGGATGCAGAAGCTGTTTGACGAAATTGAGATGCCGGTATCCCGTGTGCTTTATGAGATGGAAAAAGAGGGCGTGCTGGTACGCAGACAGGAGCTGCAGGCATACGGTGATGCGCTGGTGGACCGGATTAACGAGCTGGAAACAAAAATCCACGAAGCGGCAGGCTGTGAATTTAATATCAATTCGCCGAAGCAGCTGGGAGAGATTTTGTTTGAAAAGATGGGCTTAAAGGGCGGAAAGAAAACCAAAACCGGATATTCGACCGCTGCAGACATTCTGGAAAAGCTCGCAGCAGACAATCCGATTGTTGCGGATATCCTGGAATATCGGGGGCTGACGAAATTAAAATCGACCTATGCGGACGGTCTGGCAGATTATATCGAGGAGGACGGCAGAATCCATACGTCCTTCAATCAGACGATCACGGCGACCGGACGGATTTCTTCAACGGAACCGAATCTGCAGAACATTCCGATGCGTACAGAGCTGGGACGGCTGATCCGCAAGGTATTTGTGCCAAAGGACAACTACTTGTTTACGGACGCGGACTATTCCCAGATTGAGCTTCGTGTGCTCGCGCATATTTCCGGGGACGAGCAGCTGATCGAGGCGTACAAAAGTGACGCGGATATCCATCGAATTACGGCATCCAAGGTGTTCCATACGCCGTTTGAGGAAGTCACGGACTTACAGCGGCGCAATGCAAAGGCGGTCAATTTCGGTATCGTTTACGGTATCAGCTCCTTTGGCTTGAGTCAGGATCTGAGCATCACGCGGAAAGAGGCAGCAACCTATATCGAGCAGTATTTTGCAACCTATCCGCAGGTCAAGACATTTCTTGACAAACAGGTGGAGGATGCGAAGCAAAACGGTTATGTGACGACGCTCTACGGGCGCAGACGTCCGATTCCGGAGCTAAAATCCAGCAATTTTATGCAGCGTTCCTTTGGCGAGCGCGTGGCGATGAATTCTCCGATTCAGGGTACGGCGGCAGATATCATGAAGCTTGCGATGATCCATGTCTGGGAAGAGCTGCATCGCAGGAAATTGAATTCCAGGCTCAGTCTACAGATTCACGACGAGCTGCTGATCGAGACCGATCGTGCGGAAGCTACGGAGGTGGCAGAGCTTTTAAAGGATAAGATGAAGCATGCGGCAGAGCTTTCCGTTTCGCTGGAGGTGGATCTGCATACCGGCGAAAACTGGTATGACGCGAAATAGTAGAATGCACGCTCTGCGAGCATTCTATTGTCATGAATAAAAGGAACGAAATGATGAAAACAATAGGAATTACCGGCGGGGTTGGTGCCGGAAAATCGAAGATTTTAGCATATATTCAGACACACTGCAACTGCCGGATTTTGCTGGCGGATGAAGCAGCGCATAAGGTTCGCGAGCCGGGAAATCCCTGCTACAACGCCCTCGTCCGGCTTCTGGGAACAGACACGCTGGAAGAGGACGGTCAGATCAACCGGCAGAAAATGGCGGCGAAAATTTTTGCAGACCATAAGTTGCTGGAAGCGATCAATGCGGTCATCCATCCGGCGGTCAAAGCCTATATTTTGCAGGAGATCGAAGCCGAACGCGAAGCTGGAAAAATCGACGCCTTTTTTGTGGAAGCGGCGCTCCTGATTGAGGAAGGCTATGGCGAGCTGCTGGATGAGCTATGGTACATTTTTGCACAAAAAGAAGTACGCAGGAAGCGGCTGATGCAGGATCGTGGATATTCCGAAGAAAAGGTAGAACAGATTTTTGCGAGTCAGCTTTCGGAAGAAGAATTTCGATGTCACTGTAAAGTGGTGATTGACAATAGTGCCGACCTGGGGGATACTTACAGACAGATAGACGAAAGATTAAAGGAAGCAGGGCTGAGCAGATGAGATTATGCAGTATTGCCAGCGGAAGCAGCGGAAACTGTATTTATGCGGGAACGGATACGACCCATGTGCTGGTGGATGCAGGCATCAGCGGCAAGCGCGTGGAAAACGGCTTGAACGATATTGGTTTGACAGGACGGGATATTGATGCGATTTTGATCACTCATGAACATATTGACCATATCGCCGGACTTGGTGTTTTAAGCAGACGGTATGGAATTCCGATTTATACGACGGAAAAGACTGCGGACGCGATTCAGGAAACGAAGAGTGTGGGAAAGATCCCGGAAGAGCTTTTTCATCCCGTCTGTGCAGAGGAAGCGTTTACAATTAAGGATCTGACGGTAAATCCGATGCGTATTTCTCATGATGCCGCAGATCCTGTGGGCTATCGTTTTTCTTATGGCAGCAGCCATGCTGCTGTGTGTACAGACCTTGGTACTTATAATGACTACACCGTGGAATGCTTAAAGGGGATGGATGTCCTTTTACTGGAGGCAAATCACGATGTAAATATGCTGCAGGTGGGGAGCTATCCCTATTATCTCAAGCAGCGGATACTCGGAAACCGCGGGCACCTTTCGAATGAAAATTCGGGCAGACTGTTAAGCAGGGTGCTGCATGATAACCTGAAAAAAGTGATCCTGGGACATCTGAGTCAGGAAAACAACCTGCCGGAGCTTGCATATGAGACCGTGCGGATGGAAATTGACCTGGCGGATAATCCGTATCATGGGGGTGATTTCCCGATTCAGGTGGCGAAGCGCAATGAGGTTTCGGAGATGATCTGTTTTTAAAAAAATGAGGAACTGTGAGAGGAGAAAGATTGAAAAATAAAATTTTTCAATCGCGGGATTTGTGTCTGCGCGCACTTGACACAAACTTGACATGCGCAAAAGCGTGCGCGGAAAAGAGGAGAAAAGCATGAAGAAAAGCATTATCACTGTAGTAGGGAAGGACACTGTCGGAATTATTGCAAGAGTATGTGCATATCTGGCAGATAACAACATCAACATTCTGGATATTTCCCAGACCATTGTGCAGGGATATTTTAATATGATGATGATCGTGGATATGAATAATGTATCCAAGGAGTTCGGAACCATTGCGCAGGAGCTGGATGCGCTCGGAGAGAATATTGGCGTTATTATCAAATGCCAGCGGGAAGAAATTTTTGACCAGATGCACAGAATTTGAGACACCAGTTTACTCGTGGCTTCCTGTGAGCTGATTTCATGCTTGCATGAAAATCTGCTTGCAGGAAGGTACGAAGGAAGCGCCAATCCATGAGCAAAAGTAGCGGTGGTGTAGCCAGCGCGGAGAGCATCGAAGATGCGAGTTTGCGAATGGCGCGGTAAACGGCTCAATCACGATAAATACATCTGCGAAATGGAGAAAATAGCATGATCAATATCTATGAAGTAACCGAAACCAATAACATGGTGGAGAAAGAAAATCTGGACGTACGCACCATTACGATGGGAATCAGCCTTTTGGACTGCATCGATTCGGATTTAAACGCATGTCTGGATAAAATTTATAAAAAGATTACCGAATCCGCAAAGGATCTGGTAAAGACCGGCGAAGAGATTGCACAGGAATTCGGCGTGCCGATTGTAAACAAGCGTATTTCCGTGACTCCAATTGCGCTGGTCGGCGGTGCCGCATGTAAGACGCCGGAGGATTTTGCAAAGATCGCAGAAGTGATGGATAAAGCTGCCCACGAGGTAGGCGTAAACTTTATCGGCGGTTATTCTGCGTTGGTGAATAAAGGCATGACCCATGCGGATGAGCTTTTAATCCGTTCGATTCCGATGGCACTGTCCAGAACTGAAAATGTCTGCAGCTCTGTCAACGTCGGTTCCACCCGCTGCGGTATCAACATGGATGCTGTCCGACTGCTGGGCGAAATCATCAAAGAGACGGCGGAGTACACAAAGGAGCAGGATTCCTTAGGCTGTGCAAAGCTGGTGGTATTCTGCAATGCGCCGGACGATAATCCGTTCATGGCGGGCGCGTTCCACGGCGTGACAGAGGCTGACCGTATCATCAATGTCGGCGTCAGTGGTCCCGGCGTTGTAAAGACTGCACTGGAATCTGTGCGCGGCGAGAGCTTTGAGGTGCTCTGCGAGACGATCAAAAAGACCGCATTCAAGGTTACGAGAGTCGGCCAGCTGGTGGCAAAAGAGGCTTCGAAGCGGTTAAAGGTTCCCTTCGGTATTGTAGATCTTTCGCTGGCTCCGACGCCTGCAATCGGCGACTCTGTTGCAGATATTTTATGTGAAATCGGTCTGGAGCATGCCGGTGCACCTGGAACGACGGCAGCCCTTGCCCTGTTAAATGATCAGGTGAAAAAAGGCGGCGTTATGGCATCTTCCTATGTTGGCGGCTTGAGCGGGGCATTCATTCCGGTCAGTGAAGACCAGGGTATGATCGATGCGGTGACAGCAGGTGCGCTGACACTGGAAAAGCTCGAGGCGATGACCTGTGTCTGCTCTGTAGGCCTTGACATGATCGCGATTCCCGGAGACACAAAGGCAACCACGATTTCCGGCATCATTGCGGATGAAATGGCGATCGGTATGATCAATAACAAGACAACCGCTGTTCGCCTGATCCCCGTTATCGGCAAGGGTGTTGGCGAAACCGTTGAGTTTGGCGGACTGCTGGGCTATGCGCCGATTATGCCGGTCAACCAGTTCAGCTGTGACGCATTTGTAAACCGCGGCGGACGGATTCCTGCGCCGATCCATAGCTTCAAGAACTAAGCGGTATCGTAGCAGGAGCAGGACGAATTCTGAAAAAATGTAAACAATAGAATGCACGCTCTGCGAGCATTCTATTGTCATGAATGAAAAAGACCGTCGGTTTTGCAGAGCCTTGGAAAGGCGCGAACCGACGGTCTTTCGGATTTTTTTGGAAAGAATTTTGTTTCACAGTTTTTCGCCTGTGGCAGGGAGGGAAAGCAATAGCTTTATGCAGCGTGCCGCTTTTCCAGTTCGACACAGATGCGGTCGTATTCTGTTTCGTCCAGAATATATTTTTTCTTATAAAGGAAGTAGGACAGAAGCATCATCGCGCAGGGCAGCAGGGACATGCACAGCAAAAGTCCGGTGCTCTGCAGCGAGGTCGTGCTGGAGAGCACGCCGGAAATTAAGTCGAGCTTTTCACTTTCGGTAATCAACCCCTGGGTGCACTGCTGCTCCAGCGAAGAAATCTGGTTGGTGTAGCTGGTAACGTCGAACAGCAGATAGGTTGCAGATGTCAGGACAGCGGTCAGTGCGGAGGCAAGCTTTGTGATGAATGGGCGAAGGGAAGCGATGACGGCTTCATCCCTCGTTTCGAATTTGTACTCATTATATTCCACCGTATTGAGGATGGAGATCATCATAATCAGGTAATAGCAATACTGACCGAAATTGGAGAGCATGTAGCCTAACACGAGCAGGGCAAAGCCGAGGGTGCCGGTCTTTGCCAGGAAGCCGGAGATCAGGAGGAACGCGTAGCCAATCACCGCGATGATTGCCATGATGGACATCAGCTGTTTGCGCGGGCATTTGCGGGAAATGGCAGGGTAGAAGACCATCAGAAATGCGGTTGCGGACATGCCGACCATTGTGAACAGGGAATATAGACCGCCTTCATAGCCGAACGTCAGATAAATATAGGTAGATCCCAGTCCGCCGACGATCAGTCCATTACCGATCTGCTGCAGCAAAAAGATGACTGCGATCCAGACTAACTGATCGTTGCGCAGGATAGTCTGGATGATTTCGCGGAAGCGGAAGCGTTCCTGCTTCGCTGCGGGAGGGTCACGGCGTTCGCGTACACCGAAGATTGTGATGCTCAAAAACAGAGGCGCTAAAATCGCAATGATCAGGGCGATGCGTCCATAGGCGGTAAAGGAACTTCCGCCGATGGCATTTTTGCCGGTAGAAAAGACTGGAATCAGGATAGAAGCCAGCGTAGAACCGATTCCTGCAAACAGCGTGGCACGGGAGGTAAACTGATTGCGTGCGTTGGCATCGGAGCCGAGCGCCGGAATCATACCCCAGTAGGAAATATCGTTCATGGTATAGGTGATGCTGAACAAAAAATAAAGGATACCGAACAGGCAGACGAAGCTCCAACCGTGCAGGTCTGTATTGAAAAACAGATAAATGACGACGGAGGTGGATAAAACGCCGATTGTCAGCCAGGGTTTAAATTTGCCGAAACGGGAATGGGTGTGTTCGATGATGCTTCCCATGATCGGGTCGTTTAGTGCGTCAAAAATCCGGGCAGCGACCATAATTGCGGTGATCGCGGTCAGCTGTGCGGCGTTTAACGAGCGGGTAAATAAAACGAAAGTCAGAAGAAAGCTGTTGATCAGGGCGTAGACAGCATCTCTTCCGACCGTCCCGAGGGGGAACAGAAGTAGGTTTCGCTTTTGGTACTTTTGCTGTTCGTTCATGGATTTTTCCTCCGTTTTTTATTCTGTTTTCATTATATTGCGATTTAAAACAGGATGCAACAGAGAAAAATGGCGAATTCCGGAGAGTGGAAAATGAGATTGTCGGAGGATGCGGCAGGGTGGTACAGCGTGCTGTAAAATGCGGGCACTGCAGCGGCAGCGCAGTCTTGTGTCTGACTACAGCAGAATCAGTTGGCGTGTATACTCGTGAACCGGCAGCTGCCCGGTTTTTGCGCAGCGTGCAGTTTGCGTCAGATGTGCAGCGAGCACATCCTTTTCATAGAGGGCGAGTGCTTCCGGAGAAAGGCTGCGGGCTGCAGCAGCGGGGCGGGAGATGAGCGGAATGCTGCTGTTTTTCTTGAGCACGGACAGCAGGGGAGACGCACTCTTACGAAAACCAAGAATCCGGGCGTAAGGTGTATAGTCGTTATCGCGGGCAGCAAGGAGCATTTCCTGCGAAACAGAGAGCAGAATCCGACACAGACAGCGGCTGATTTTGCTGTAGGTGATTTCACGGGTCTTGAGTCTTGCGCAGAGGTCGTCCCAGTTGGTAAAGGAAAGGCGGTTCGCCTCGAGCTTGTCGGCAAGCTCTTTTCCGACCTCAGCATACGTCCCAAAGGAACCCGGAGCGGCAGTGAGCAGTCGATAGTGCAATGGACTGGATAAGTCATTGGAGAATAAAAACGCGTTCTGCGATAAAACTTCCTCCCAGAGCGGCAGCAGGGGCTGCAGCTTAGGATAGCACTGCAGCTGCGACAAAAGAGCCTGCTTCCCTTGTTTGGCGAGCAGACTGCGCAGCGCGGATGCAGAGGGAAAGTCTGCTGCACCGCCGAGCGGATCGTGATAGCCGCTGCCAACGCGCGAGATCGTGAACGGGCGGATGGAGCTGTTTCGCCGCAGCAGCGCCATGGTGTATTCCAATCCCAGAAGGTTGTTGGGGGAAGAAAGCAGGGCAACAATCTGTTCTGCTGTGGAATTGTTGTCGGAGCAAGCTGTTGATGGCATATCTTTTGCCATATCGAGGCATAAAAGCAGCGCCTGCTGGCGTGCGGCAGGGAAAGATAGCCCGGATTTTAATGCTTTTTTCAAAGCATTGGAAAAAGCAGCAGATTCGCACTGCAGCAGAGTTGCCGTTTTTTCAAATAAGGAAATGTCGCCGGATTCGCTGCCAAAGCAAAGACCGTCCACGCAGCCGAGCTTGTCCAGCAGAGAAACTGCCCCGGCGGCAAAATCCCCGGCGCTTCCGGTGGCGAAGCAGACGGGCAGCTCAATCACAACGTCTGCTCCGGCAAGCAGCGCCATCCGGGTACGGGTATACTTGTCCAGAAGCGCCGGAGCGCCCCGCTGGACAAAGCTGCCGCTCATGACTGCGATCAGATAGTCCGCACCGGTTTGCTTCCGCGCCTGTTCCATATGATAAATATGTCCCGGGTGAAGCGGGTTGTATTCTACGATGATGCCTGTTGTTTTCAAAGTGATAAATACCTCCATGTGCATAGCTTATGCATGTTCCATTTATCCCCATATTTTTTATTTTTTTCCTATAAGCTTAAAGTTAGCTTTTTATCTGTTCTATTATAAGATTTATATTTTCTTCAATGGGTTTTGTACCGTCAATTCTTATGATAGGACAGTTTAAAGACTGTACCCATTTTTCAACAGTATCCTCGGCTCTGGATTTGACTAAATCAAAAAAGCGTTGTTCCTGTTCATATAAATCTCCGCCTAATAGCATTCTGCTTCCAAATTTCTGAAAAGAACGATTCTTAACTCGTTCTATCCGAATATCCTTGGGAACATCAATTAATACGGCATACTGATAAATAGATTCTCCATAATCACCTTTTACAGATGAAAAAACAAAATTTTCATGTGCTTTAATCTCATTGAAAAAAAGGTTTTTAACCTCTTCACGAGTACGTGGAGCCGCATAGATATAAATAGGGTCTGTCTTGGGAAAATACAAGTCCTCATTATCTATGAAATAAAAGTGCAGCCTCTCAGCAAGAGCCTTTCCCAACGTACTCTTTCCACTGCCATTTAAGCCGCATATAATAATTCCTGTTCCCATAAGTTGCTCCTTCAAATCCCGCCTTCGGCGTCGCTTGTTTTTCTTGTGTGCTCATTATATCGTGTACTTCGTTCATGATCGGCAAATCTGATAACACATTATAACATAAAATAAAAGTGACAAGGTGAACTGTAACAAAGAAGTTTTAACGGAAAGATCTTGTGCTGCTTCATATAGATTTTTCTGTTTTGAGTATGGTATACTGTAAGAGTATGTGAGAAAACTTAGCCTTCTTATATATTTTTAACGAACTAAAAATTTATTTTATATAGAGAGGGATCGGCAGATGGGAAATAAGGAATTATTTAAAACAGTTTTATTCGGCGGATTTCAAAAAGAAGAAGTATGGAACTACATGCAGGAGGTTGAGGCGGAGATAGAAGGGGGACGCCAGGTTGCGGAACGCGCACAGCAGGAATATGCGCAGCAGCTGGAAGAGGAAAACCTGATGCGGCAGAAACTGAGCCAGCAGCTTTCGGATGAACAGGAACGCACGGAGAAGCTGGAAGAAGAAAAGAATGCGATGGAGTCGGAACTTGGCACACTGCAAGCAGAAGCAGAAAGTCTGCGCGCAGAAAAAGCAGAACTGCAGACCGAGCTGAACAAGCTGCAGGAAGAAAAGATCGGGCTGGAAGCGGCAGTTGAAACCTTAAATACAGAAAAAGCCGGACAGCAGGCAGAAATGGAAGCGCTGCAGAAGGCAAAGGACGAATTACAGACAAGGGCGGAATCCTTACAGACGGAGAAGGAAGAGGCTTTGGAGGAGCTGGAAAATCTGCGGATAGCGCAGACAAAAATTCAGGCAGAGACAGAAAGCCTACGTGCAGAAAAAGCAGAGCTGCAGACCGAGCTGAACAAGCTGCAGGAAGAAAAGATCGGGCTGGAAGCGGCAGTTGAAACCTTAAATACAGAAAAAGCCGGACAGCAGGCAGAAGTTGAAGCGCTGCAGAAGGCAAAGGACGAATTACAGGCAAGAACAGAAGTTTTAGAAGCTGAGAAAGAGAAAGCTTTGTCAGAGCTGAAAAGTCTGAGGACTGAGAAAGTCAAACTGGAAACCGAAGCAGAAAAATTGCGTGCAGAGCAGCAGGAATTGAAAGCGGAAGCTGACGATCTGAGTGTCCAGCTGGAAACGCAGCAACTTGCGCTTGCAAAGGAGAAAGAACACACTGCAGCACGGCTGGCAGAATGGAAGAGCCGGGAGGACAGCCTGAAAATAGAATTAAAGCGCAAAAAGGCAGAGGCTCAGACGATTTTCCAGAAACAACAGCAGGAGATTCGGCAGTTAAAACAGCAGTTGGCAGCTTTAAAGTCAGATCATGCAAGAAGTGCAGGACAGAGTAGCCTGGACAGCTTGAAGAATGGTCTGGGACAGATGTTCTTTAAGGTTACAGGAAATGCAGGCAGAAATAGTGCTGGAAAACGCAGCGAAGCGATGCGGCAGTGGGACACAGACAGCTACAGCGAAGAAAGAACGCAGTGGGGATATGCAGAAAATCCTAGCCGTGCCGAAAAAACGCAAGGACAAGCAGATGACTACATGGAAAAATCGCAGGAAATCGTAAAAACGGACTATGCGAGTCAAAAAAACGATACGGCAGTCACAGAGCAGGGCGCGCCCGCTGCAGGACAGAACATGACCGTTACGGCTGCAGTCCACCCTGCGTCCGACACAATTTCCGATGTCGCACTCGACACCACATCTGATACAGTTCCGGCGCCCACCGCACCGGATGAAAATAACTTGACTGACACGGTCAATAAGACGACCGACGACGCGATCGCAGAAGCTGCAAAAGCCTGCGGGGACATGCAGGCGGCACAGGAAGCCAAAACGCAGGATTCGGAGAATGCGGATGTACAGCAAAAGCAGCAGGAAAAAGATACTTATTATAAAGAGCATGTGAATACGGTCAACGAGACGATCGCCCGGGCGCAGGAGCGGATTGCAAAAATGCTTCAGGAGCTTCAGACAGAGGTAGAATAAAAGGGAACCCTTTTGGACAGACTAAAGCAAAAAGTCCGGGAGGAAGATTTCCATGACGATGAAAAAAGTGAGCGGCGATCTGGCGAAGAACAGAGACTATCTGGATCGACAGCTGGGCGTTGGGGAAAGCTTTGACGTATTGTACCGAAATGTGGAGATCGGGAAGAAAAATGCAGCTTTGTATATGATCGACGGATTCTGTAAAGATGAAGTGATGCAGAAGCTGCTGCAGCATTTTATCGGAATCACGAAAGAGCAGATGCCGAAGGCTGCGGCAGAGATGAGCAGGCAGCTTGTGCCTTATGGAGAGGTCGATCTATGCGACGATCTGGATGAAATCTGCAGGCAGGTGATGTCCGGCGTGACCGCCCTGCTGTTGGAGGGATATGAGCAGGGCATTTTGATCGATGCCAGAACCTATCCGGCGCGAAGTGTCGGTGAGCCGGAAAAGGATAAGGTGCTGCGCGGTTCGAAGGACGGTTTTGTGGAAACCATTGTCTTTAACACGGCGCTGATCCGCCGCAGGATCCGAAGCACGCAGCTGAGGATGGAAATGCTGCAGGCAGGAAAAACGTCCCACACCGACATCGTTTTGTGCTATATGGAGGATCGGGTAGATCAGCAGTTCCTTGAAAAGATCCGGAACCGGATTCAGAACCTGCAGGTGGATGCGCTGACGCTGAACCAGGAAAGCCTTGCGGAGTGCCTGTATCAGGGACGTTGGTGGAATCCGTTTCCGAAGTTCCGATTTTCTGAACGTCCGGACACTGCGGCGGCACAGGTGTTGGAGGGAAATATCATCATTCTGGTGGACAACTCGCCGTCGGCGCTGATCACACCGACCTCCCTGTTTGACGTGCTGGAGGAAGCGGACGATTATTATTTTCCGCCGATCACGGGAACGTATCTGAGACTGTCGCGCCTGCTGATCGCCATTGTAACGTATTTTCTGACACCGACGTTTCTTTTGTTGATGGAATATCCACAGTGGATTCCCAAAGGCTTTGAGTTCATCGCAGTGCGGGATACGGTCTATATTCCGCTGATCTGGCAGCTTTTATTGCTGGAGCTTGCAATCGACGGTCTGAAGCTTGCGGCGGTCAACACCCCGAATATGCTCAGTACGCCGCTGTCGGTCATGGCGGCGTTGGTTTTGGGAGAGTTCAGTGTAAAGAGTGGGTGGTTTAATAGTGAGGTCATGTTGTACATGGCATTCGTCGCAGTCGCCAACTACACACAGAACAGCCTGGAGCTTGGCTATGCGCTGAAATTTATGCGGATTATCAATTTGGTGCTGACGGCAATTTTTGGCGTCTGGGGATATGTTGGAGGAATCGTGATTCTGGCGGTTTCTCTGTTGTTTAACCGGACGGTGAGCAGCAGAAGCTATCTGTATCCACTGGTGCCGTTTCATGGAAAACAGCTCGGGCATCAGTTGTTTCGGACAAGGCTGCCGGCGGCAAGAAAATAGGCCTGGCGCAAGGATGGAAAAAAAAGCAGCACTGGCAGCGCTTGTGAGAAAATGGTGCGAAGAAAAGGATAATGCAGTCAGGATGGAGTCCAGGATGAAAACAGTAATTGCAATCGATTCTTTTAAAGGAAGCATGACTTCGATGGAGGCTGGAAACGCGGCGGCAGCAGGCGTGAAAGCAGTTTTCCCGGACGCTGAGATCGTCGTGCGTCCGCTGGCGGACGGCGGGGAAGGCACGGTGGAAGCATTGACAACCGGAATGGGCGGACGCATGGAAACAGCGCTGGTAAGCGACCCGCTCGGCAGGAAAATTTCAGCGTCCTACGGTATTTTGGAAAAAAATAAAACAGCGGTAATAGAAATGGCGGCAGCTGCAGGGCTGCCGTTACTTTCCAAAGAAGAACGCAATCCGCTACATACAACGACCTACGGCGTTGGGGAGCTGATCCGGGATGCGATTCGGAAAGGCTGCAGGCATTTTATTGTCGGGATCGGCGGCAGTGCGACAAACGACGGCGGAGTTGGGATGCTTTCGGCGCTTGGATTTGAATTTCTGGATAAAAGTGGTCAGCCGGTGCGAAACGGGGCGGCCGGGTTAGCCGATCTTGCGGAAATTCGGAGTGGACATGTACTGCCGGTTTTAAAGGAGTGCACGTTTCGGGTTGCCTATGACGTGGAAAATTCCCTCTGCGGAGAGCTTGGCTGCAGCAGCGTATTCGGACCGCAAAAGGGTGCTGATGAAAAGAGCATCCGGCAGATGGATCAATGGCTCTTTTCCTATGCACAGCTGACGAAAGAGCACTTTCTACAGGCAGATGAAAATTGTCCGGGTGCGGGTGCTGCTGGCGGTCTTGGGTTTGCATTCCAGAGCTACTTAGGTGCGCGGCTCGAGCCGGGAATCCGGATTGTATTGGAAGAGACCGGGCTGGAACGCGAGATGGCGGACGCGGATTTTGTCCTTACCGGAGAGGGCAGGATGGACGAACAGACTGCGATGGGGAAAGCCCCTGTAGGCGTGGCAAAGCTCGCGAAAAAGCATGGCTGTACGGTGATCGCTTTTGCCGGAGCACTGCAGGAGGACTTTACAGTCTGCCATGAGATCGGAATCGATGCAGCGTTTTGCATTCAGAAAAGAGCAGTCAGCCTGGAAGAGGCGATGGATCGGGACGCTGCGATGCAAAATCTGACGGATACCTGCAAAGAGGCGTTCCGGCTGGTGAAAGCTGTCGTGGGTGTTCCACAATGAGACAGTATTCTATGTCCCATATTGCCGGTGTTGTCCCACAATGAGGTGTTGACAATTATCCCGTTTTAGCGCAGAATATAAGGATGACTGGTTAGGAATGACGAATCCTGTAGAAAGCAGTCAAAGCAAAGAAACAGAGATTTAAGATTGAAAAATAAAATTTTTCAATCGCGAGATTTGTGTCTGTGCGCACTTGACACAAACTCGGCATGCGCAAAAAAGCGTGCGCAGAAATGAGAGGAAAACATGACAAAAATAGATATTGTATCCGGATTCCTTGGAGCCGGTAAGACAACCCTGATCAAGAAGCTGTTAAAGGAAGCGCTGGCAGGAACCCAGACCGTCCTGATCGAAAACGAATTCGGTGAAATCGGCATCGACGGAGGATTTTTAAAGGACGCTGGAATCGAAATCAAAGAAATGAATTCCGGCTGTATCTGCTGCTCCCTGGTAGGCGATTTCGGAACTTCTTTAAAGGAAGTTTTAAACACCTATCATCCCGACCGTATTCTGATTGAGCCCTCTGGCGTCGGCAAGCTTTCTGACGTTATGAAAGCAGTCCAGAATGCGGGACTTGGCACAGAGGTTGAGTTAAACAGCGCGGTTGCTGTCGTAGACGCTTCCAAGTGCAAAATGTATATCAAGAACTTCGGTGAGTTCTTCATCAACCAGATTGAGCACGCCGGAACGATTATTTTAAGCCGTACAGACGTTGCATCCGAAGAAAAGGTAAAACAGGCGGTAGAGCTGATCCGGGAGCACAATGAGAAAGCAACCATTATTACAACACCGCTGGCACAGCTGGAAGGCAAGGAGATTCTTGCTACTATTGAGGGGGCAAAGGATCTGGAAGCAGAGCTGATGGAGCAGGTAAAGGCAATGCATGACGATCATGAGCACCACCATCACCATGAAGAGGACGAAGACGAACACGAGCATTGCTGCCATCATCACCATGATGAGGACGAAGATGAACACGATCATGAGCACCACCATCACCATGATGAGGAGGAAGACGAACACGAGCATTGCTGCCATCATCACCATGATGAGGACGAAGACGAACATGAGCATCATCATGAGCACGACGAAAACTGCACCTGCGGCTGTCACGATCATGACCACCACCATCACCATCATGCCGATGAAATCTTCACCAGCTGGGGCTTTGAAACTCCTGCAACCTACACGACAGAAGAGGTTGAGGGCTTCTTAAAAGAGCTGGACAACGAAGAAAAGTACGGCATCGTTCTGCGTGCAAAGGGTATGATTCCGGCAGCAGACGGCACATGGATTTATTTCGACTATGTTCCCGAAGAGAGCAATGTACGTGCTGGTAAACCTGATGTAACCGGTAAGATTTGCGTCATCGGTTCGAAGCTAAAGGAAGCAGAGTTGGAAAACCTGTTCAGAAAATAATAGAATGCTCTGGGAGCATTCTGTTATCAAGAATAAAAAGAGGAGAACTGTATGAAGCCGGTTTATATTATCAACGGATTTTTAGGGAGCGGGAAGACAGAGTTCATTAACTTTACACTGGATCAGCCGTATTTCCAGAGCTCCGGCAAAACCCTGCTTCTGCTGTGCGAGGAGGGCGAGGAAGAATACGACCCTTACGTTTTAAAGCGCAGCAAGACGATCGTGGAAACCATCGAGGAAGAGGCGGATTTTACTCCGGAAAAGATGGTCGAGCTGGAAAAGAAGTATCATCCGGAGCGCATTATCATAGAATATAACGGTATGTGGAAGTTCCGCGACCTGCGCCTGCCGTGGCACTGGAAGGTGGAGCAGCAGATCACAACGATCGATGCATCCACCTTCCCTATGTATTTTACGAATATGAAATCCATGGTTTCGGACATGATCCGCAAATCCGAAATGATCATCTTCAACCGCTGCGATGGTATCGAAGACCTCAATACCTATAAGAGAAACGTCAAGGCACTCAACCAGACTGCAGAGATTATTTTCGAGGATCAGGATGGGGAAATCGACGAGATTATGGAAGAGGATCTCCCATATGACTTAAAGGCGGATAAAATCGTGCTGGATGACAATACCTACGGCATCTGGTATCTGGACAGTCTGGATCATGTGGATCGCTATGTCGGCAAGACGATCGAGTTTATCGGCATGGTGATGAAGCCGGAGGAATTCCCGAAAGGCTATTTTGTGCCCGGACGTATGGCAATGACCTGCTGTGCGGAGGATATGACCTTCCTCGGCTTTGCGTGCGTTTACGATAAGATCGATCTGTATCAGGAACGCGACTGGGTAAAAGTGACCGCAGTAGTCAAAAAAGAATATTTTGCGGATTATGAAGGCGAAGGTCCTGTGCTGTACGCAGAGTCTGTGACAAAGGCAAAACAGCCTAAAGAGCCGGTTATCAGCTTTACCTGATCGGCAGGAAACGGTTATGGCAGAGAGGGATAAGGAACTGCAGCTTTTGGAGAAGCGGTTTGCAGAGCTTGCAGACCGCGCCTGGCAGCAGAATCTGTTTGTTTTTACTGGCTTTTTATCGCTGGCAGAGCAGGAAGTGCTCTGGAGAAGCGCTGCAAAGGCGGGAGTACATATCGAATTATACGGCGGAATGGATGGTGCAGAGCGGTGTATGGGCAGGTTCGGAGATCCGGAGGAATTCGGATATGAAGAGCCGTTTCCGATCTGTGCGGTAAAAATCGAGCCGCTGGCGGAAAAATTTGCGGAAAATTTCAGCCACAGGGATTTTATGGGCGCGATTCTAAATCTTGGGATCGACCGGAGCACGATCGGGGATATCTGTGTGGAGGGCAAATGCGCGTATGTGTTCTGTACGTCTGCGATGTCTGTATTTTTACAGGAAACTCTCGAACAGGTGCGCCATACAAAGGTGCGTTGCGTGCCGGTAGAAAAGCTGGAGGCGTTGCCGGAGAAAAAACTTTCTTACCGGGAAGAGCATGTGGCGAGCCTGCGCTGCGACGGAATTGTGAGCGCGGTCTGGAGACTGTCGCGCAGCCAGGGGCAGACGCTTTTTTCACAGAAAAAGGTCTTTGTCAACGGGAGGTTGACGGAAAACGGCAGCCAGATGTTAAAGGACGGGGACACGGTATCGGTCAGAGGTTTCGGAAAATTTATTTTCCGGGGTGAAAAAAACACAACCAAAAAGGGACGGCTTGTGATCGGAGCCGATCTTTTTGTATAGGAGGACGTATGCTGGGATATACCTGGATTCAATGGCTGTTTTTCTTTTTCTTTTACAGCTTTTTTGGTTGGTGCTTTGAATCGACCTATGTTTCACTGCATGAAAAACGGTTTGTAAATCGCGGTTTTATTCGTGGACCTTTTCTGCCGCTGTATGGAACGGGCGCATTGATGATGCTGATCGTGTCGATGCCGTTTCAGGACAATCTGATTTTAACGTATGTGGCGGGCTGCGTGGGCGCGACAGTGCTGGAATATATCACGGGCGTGCTGATGGAAACGCTGTTCAAAGTCCGTTACTGGGATTATTCCCATAAAAAATTCAACTTCCAGGGTCAAATCTGCCTGGAATCTTCGCTGGCATGGGGATTTCTGACGATCCTGATGACGCGGATGATCCACAAGCCGATCGAAGCGTTTGCACTCTGGCTTCCGTCTTCGGTGCTGACGGGTGTGACGATGGTTGTGACTGTGATTTTTGCAGCGGACTTCGCCCTTTCCTTCAAGGCGGCCCTGGATTTGCGCGATGTACTGGTTCGGATGGAGCAGGCCAAGGACGAACTGGAAAAGATGCAGAGGCGTCTGGATGTGATTCTGGCGGTTTCTGAAGAAAACTGGGAAAACCGCAAAAAAGAGTGGAACCAGAGTGTCGAGAGCACCAGGGCTGGCTTTGTACAGCGCCGGGATGAGCTGGTAAGCGGTATCGAAAAGCGTTTCGAGCGTGCAAAGGAGCTGTTGCCCAGCGGAAGATTGAATGTCAACCGGGAAGAGCTGTTCGACCTGCGTTCAAAATTTGGTGTGAACCTACAGCGTCCGGAGCTGGCCTCTTTCCTGAAGGATTTCACAAAACGCGATATGCTGCGCGGCAACCCGAGCATGGTTTCGAAGAAGTTCTCCGAAGCATTGGAAGAACTGAAGAAATCCGCTGTGGAATATAAGAAAAGAGAAAAAAAATAAAATGCATGCTCTGCGAGCATTCTATTGTCAGGAATAATAACAGGGTGCGCAGAAATGGGAGGAAGCATGACAGTTTTTTGGGGATTGATGATTCCGCTTGCCGGGACGACGCTCGGTTCGGCATGTGTATTTTTTCTGAAAGACAAACTCAACGAGCTGCTGCAGAAAGGGCTGCTGGGCTTTGCATCCGGCGTCATGGTAGCGGCGTCTGTCTGGTCGCTTTTGATTCCGTCGATGGATATGGCGGCGGGAATGGGACGGCTTGCATTTGTACCGGCGGCAGCTGGCATGCTTTTGGGCATGGCGTTTTTACTGGGGATGGACCGCGTTATCCCGCATCTGCACCTTGGTACACAGGAAGCGGAGGGACCAAAAACCTCCCTGAAAAAGACGACGATGCTTGTCCTTGCGGTGACACTGCATAACATTCCGGAGGGCATGGCGGTCGGCGGCGTGTTCGCGGGCATGCTTTCGGGCCGCACCGGGGTTAACCCCGCCGGGGCGGTTTTACTGGCGATCCGGAATGGGATCCAAAACATCCCCGCGGGGGGAAACACTTCGATGCCGGTAAAAAGAGAAGGACAGAAGGGCCCCGCAAAAGAGCGTTGTTGTGGACAGCTT
>OBLF01000415.1_pt1 | contig 47765 bp, 33 predicted proteins | sample 1519231 | NCBI WGS metagenome assembly OBLF01 (sample SAMEA2602895, study PRJEB22501) | metagenome | reverse complement strand
GAAAGTCGGGGCTTTGTGCATAAAAAAGAGGATGTGTACATTTTGACACACCCTCTTTTTCTTTTAGAATAATTCAAGTTGCTGCCCAGGAGCGTTGGGTGTTTGTGCCTGTGTCCCACAAAAAAGCTCTATCTCACCAAACTGTTTGTCTGTAATAACCATAATGCAAACATTGCCAGAATTAGGCATAAAAGACTTTACTCGCTTCACATGTACATCCGCATTCTCTCTGCTTGCACAATGACGAACATAGATTGATAATTGAAACATAGTAAATCCATCTTTCATCAAATCTTTTCGGAAGATAGTATAAGCACGCTTTTCCTTGTTTGTATTCGTTGGAAGATCAAAAAAGACCATTACCCACATAACCCTATATTCGCTAAGTCGTTGCATCAAAGAAAGGAAGGATAAGAAATTTCACGAGCTTCCCCATTATAGCACTTCGCAAGACTTGCAGTTGTCAAGCCTGCAGCAATCATCAATGGGCTACGCTTACCACCTATAACAACATCAAGAACTGGTATTGACAACATTTCCCGCTTTAAAGCTACTGTCAAGTCATCTGAAACCTCCATCTTTTTCATTGTTGAAATGACAAGGTCATCCACAAACGGACGATAAGGTTCCATAATATCATCTGCTAAACAATAAGCATTATAACGATTATGATGATGAATACCATAGACAGGTAATAGTCCACTCCCCACCAAAGCACGAGCAATCACAGCACGAAGTATTGCATATCCATAATTCAACAGATTATTAGGTGGAATACCATCCTTATCCCTTGTGAAACCATCAGAAAAGATATTCTTCCAGTAATAGGCTGCAGCTTGCGCTTCGTGGTTATCAGCATCATCACTCCTGACTTTACGAGCAAGGACATGGAGCGGAACAAATGATTTAGAAGTGTTCTTCTGTAAACAATATGCTTGATTCTCTATCTTAGCTTTTACCGTTTGTTGCCACAGCTGTTTACGCAATGGAATTGCAGCTTCTATCTGATTACGAAAACGCTCCTGATACAATGTATTACCAGAAAGAGGAAGTAACATTCCCGTAGGCATACATTTACTATCACAGGTTATTACTGCAGCAGAATTGGCTACTAACTCTGCTAAAGCACCTTGTGTAATGGTTATCTGCTTATTGTCCAATACCACTACACCAATATCTTCTATTGGAATCGTTCTAACAGTCTCTTGTTTTACGATATCAGGAAGCTCTGCTTTCTCCACTTCTGGTAGTCGAATAACCAACTGCCCATTACGAAGTGAAAGATAAGCAGGATTCCCAAAATATAATGTTTTCTTTATCATCGGTGATTGAAGATTATCTTACCATTCTTAATAACAAAGTCACGATTCTCGCCCATAATAAGAAAATTAAGAGATTTTACACTACTGCGAATTGACTCTGGAAGATTTTGATAGTCAACAGTCTTACCAAGAGAACGTCCACGTTCTTTCGATGTAGACAAATGATGAGTCATTAAAACTAAATTGCTCTGTGACTCAAAACGATTAATTTTATAAAGGCGACGACTCAAATTTACATTATCTAAATCATATAACTCCGCTGGAGTATCCTTATAAAGCAAAATCATATCGCCAGTACGCAACTTATAATCAAGCATAAGTCGATTACCTTTCTTATCAGTGATAAACTCTGGAATATCCTCTATATCAGATTTACGATGACAAGAAACATCATACAAGCTGTATATTCTAAACTCACGAATCTTACCATTTGTATAACAGCACATTGCATACAAATCGCCAACTGCAGCATAGAAATAACGCTTGTATTCTTTCTCGGATTTATAAGTTTGCTCTTTTATCTTCAAGCCACTTTGAGGGGCCTCACACCTCACATGTCTTATATGATGCAATTTAATATCAGGCATACCTTTCTTTCCTTTCTTTATCATATAGATTCCCTGCTCACAAGCATCCTTGAAAGATGTTTCTGCTGGGAATTGCCCTTTCATCAAAGCAAAAAGTTCCTTATCAACAATGGCTTTTCCAAGGTCATCCCACGATGCAAATCCACTATCTGTAGAAGACTTCTTATACTTTAATTCACGACGTATTACAAATTTAATCGTAGGATTAATTTGAGGACGTCCCTCTTTCATCAAAACTTTCCCTTCTTTATCCTTTGCATACTGTGTTATCGCACCATAATAACTCGCCTTATGGATTTCACCTCGCAAGGCATCACCAGTCTGCCATCGAGGACTATCCACTCCTCCAACTATATGTCCCTTCTTTCTCAACCGGCGACAAACTGGTGTAAGAGCTTGGTTCTTAATATGGTGATTAACTATAATATTATCATTTATAAACGTACCAATCTCCGAAACATTATGTCCTATCCTACAAGCCTTAACTTCTTTATTAAGCTGATTTTTCAAGCCATCAAGTTCTTGTTTCAGTCCTGTCCTATCCTCATTTCCTGAGAAAGATAACATCTTATTAACCTCTTCTATCTTAGCAAACAACTCCAGCATACGCTCTCTCTTTGCAGAACTTGGGATTACTGTCAGAGTTGTAGCATCTATAGCATGATGGGAATGTAAACTACGATCCTTCTTTTCATCTACACTTTGTATACCAAGTATCTTTCTGAATTTAGCAGTTACATCTCCTCGCTGCACATCTACATGTGGGAATATGCTCTTCAGATATAAAACTGCATGACGAGTTATAACTCGTGTATCCACAAGCTGACTGTTCTTAAATCCGTCTGTAACCTCAGTAACTGTGAAGCGTTCCAACTTCTTTTTCCAGTATTCCAGCTCCATTCCCCATAGATGCATTTCATGCATACATTGATCTTTACGGTCTTTATTCTGTGCCCTTCTTGCCTGCCCTTTCCAATATTCTACATTACGATTAAGACGCTCAACCCTATCTATCCAACGCTGTAGTTGAGATGTTATTGCAGGATACTCTTTACCATCCATAATAACAGCCTTATCATAATTCGGCATATCTGCAGGAATATGGTTTTTCTTTATGAAACGGTTGTAATGAGCGTCACACAAAGTCTGATTCATATCCGAACTGTCAAAGCTGATACTTTCAGGGATGGTATGCTCAATATCAAAAGCATTTGGATCAAAAAGATTTGATAGATTAATGGTACGCCCAGTATACATACACTGTCCTCCCTGCTCCAACCAAAACTTGTATTTCTTTATATCCTTATTATAATTATAGGTCTTCGATTCCGTAAAGTAATCTACCTCACGTTGATCTATCACATACCGTGCCTTATCTATATCATCTGTACTTATACCATCACGTTTCGGATAAAACTCTTCAAGAATCTTCTTTATTTTCTCATTTTCATCGTGACGGATTCTGTTGTAAGTATCCAATGCCCACTTTCTGTTAGCATCATTCAATTCACGTGCAGTCTCTACAACCACCCTTGTTTCATCCGGAGATATTACCCCATCATCCAAGAGTTGATTTACTCTCTTTCTCAAAGTATTAAGTACCCTCAACACTGTAGGATTCTTTATTGCACCAATATCTGGATTACCCAGTCTTAAAGCAGAGCGATCTTTATTAGCAGGAACAGGACGGTAAATCGCGATTTGTGACGGATGATATAGCTTTTTCCACCGTTCACCCTCAACCATCGGGAATTTCTTCATAAGATACTCTTCAAAGCACTCCCCTAATTTAGGAGATTCTACAAACTTACGCTCGTGACTTCTAAAGAAGTTCTGATACTTATCTCGGACTTTCTGTAAGATATCCGTCTGCTCGTCAGCATCCAACAAACCCCACTTCCTTGCGCCGAAACAACTTTCAATCTGTCTAACAATTTCTTCTTCATCAGACTTATCTAATTGATACTCATAGTTATGATCGGCAAAACGGTATTCTTCTGATGCAGATTTATACTTGGCTATGAGAGCATTAACAATATTATTAATCTGTTTTTCATACCCAACCTGTGCTTCCACACGATGATAATCTTCTGTAACAGAAAGAATCTCACCATCAGTTATCTCTACAATCTCTGGAACCTTAGCAAGTAACACTGCATCAGAGTATTTCATTCCCAATATCAACATCTTATTGATATTACGGATAGCCTTCTGACTCAACATAGCATAACCTTGAGGCATTGCCGACCAGATACGGACGAGTTCTTCTGCTTTCTTCTTCTCCCACTTTAAATTATCTTGTGCAAAAGACAATACCGCTTCTGGTTCCTCCGCATCATAACAGAAGTGCCATATATCTTCAATAGAATATGAAACTCTATGGAACGAAGCGTTATTCTTACCATGCGCCTGTCTCTGTTTTTGCCCATCAACACGGAAAGACTCCCAATCCTCTCCCAGAATCTTTCTGAACCGGGCTGTTATAGGACAGCCGGCAACACTCGTACTGTCTTTATAGTTGATAGTCTTATCATTATAAGAGAAATGAACACCCAGACGCTTCTCAAGATATTTCCGAATATCCGCGAACTTGAATTCTGCCCTGACAAATGCTAAAAAGCAGTCATTATAAAGTTCGAACCGTAATTTCATCGGGAGTTGTTCTGCTTGTTCCTCTTCAGACATTCTGACCTTGATATTATTAATCAGTGTCCAAGCACGGAACTTCTCAAACAATGGATGCCCAATGGCACAACGTGGCTTTGTACGTTCAAGTGTACATTTACCCACATTGCCACGTTGCGAACGTAATGGACGTTTATAAAAAATTGTACCAACATTTTTCTTCTCGCTAACAAGGCGTTCATACAACTCGTTTTCTACAGACAAACCTTGCTGGAACTTAAAAATGGTTTCTATTTCTCGCTGAAATTGTGAACGTATTGCTCGATAATCATTATTGTTCCGTACTCTCACTCCTTCATCTTCTAACTGAGCAAAAGCTGCACCAACTGTCAAAAGGTTATTCTCCTTCATATAGGTAGATAGCCCCTTTGACAGTTTCTCCTCCGAGGCTTTCATTTCTCCGGCGACATCTGTAGCTTCATCTGTAAGTGATTGCTGCTTGCTATTAGTTTCCTGCTGTAATAAAGTTTCTCCCTTACTGCTCTTAAACCCACGATGCTGAGCAATATGATACAAAGCACGACCCAATTTGTAACGTTCAATAGGCTGATCGAAATCAAACTGACGTGTAACAAGTTCTCGACGTAGTTGATATGGGCTGGAATAATCAGGTTTACCATCACCATCAAAATCCAAAAGTATCCACGCATTAAAATCCTTATCGTCTATAGGGTACTCTCTGAAGAGCCCTCTCTGTTTATCATAAGTGCGCCATCTCATTAAAGAATCAGGAGACATCGGACAAAAACCGTACTTGATAAGTAAATCCAAGGTTGCCCACAACTTACGACGCCTTGCTTCATTCAACCCACGGCTTCTGCTATGCGCAGAACGCTGTGCTGCTAATGAATATTCACGTCCGTTACTTTCCTTATTAACGCTACTTCTGAAAATATCAGAAGAAAAGAACTCTAACTGCCCTTTCAAGTCATCTGAGAGGTCTAAATTTCTTACCGACGAGCCAATAGAATTGGTACCAAGGTCTAAGCCTAAAACTTTTTGCGTCATATTTCTATGTTTAATTTGTATATTCAAAAAAATAGTTGTAGATTTGCAGACAGATACACAGTGAAGACTTTTCACAACAAGGCTATAAGCCGAAGATTTTCTTGTCCCTGCGGTCAACCGTAGGGGCTTTTTTTATGTTGTTTTGCACGTTTTACATTCATCGCACAGACTTCATTTAGGTTTTTAGTTTACAGATAATATAAGTCTTCAGATTAATATAGTGCAAACTTAAATATTTTTCCATATATTTCCAAATTACAAGAGGAAAATATCAGTTTCTGTCCAACGGGTAACAAGACGATGGCAACTATTCGATTCAACTACCAACCCTGATAATTCACCAATAGGATTACAAGGGACAACACGAATCCCACTTTACATTCTCCTTCGATAGTGGAACCATAGCCGGTATAGTCAAAGTTCGAAAAGGCTGCCTGATGAAGGCTTGGCGAGTTGTTTTTGCATCTCTCGCTTATCGATTCGTTCATACTGCTGGTAAGTTCCGGTATGCCCTGCCGTTATGGTGCAGGTATTGGTAAGTTTCAGCGTTCAAAAGTACACGGAAAGTGTGTACAAATGCACGTCCGTCCCTTTACGAAATTAGGCCGCAACCCCTGTCTTACCAAGGAGTTGCAGCCTATTTTTTTGTGTTTCAGCTTATTGCTCTTTACTCTTCCACTGCTGCCTGCGCCGCTGCAAGCCTTGCAATCGGCACACGGAATGGAGAACAGCTGACGTAATCAAGACCTACGCGATGGCAGAACTTGACCGAGGTTGGCTCACCGCCATGCTCTCCACAGATTCCACACTTGAGGTTCTTGCGGGTCTTACGTCCTTTCTCTACCGCCATTTTGATCAGCTGGCCGACACCTTTCTGGTCAAGAACCTGGAACGGGTCGACATCAAGGATCTTCTTTTCAAGATAGCTTGGCAGGAAGCTGGCAATGTCATCACGACTGTATCCGAAGGTCATCTGCGTCAGGTCGTTTGTACCGAAGCTGAAGTATTCCGCCTTCTCTGCAATGACATCAGCTGTCAGGGCTGCACGTGGGATCTCAATCATCGTACCCACCTTGAACGGAACTTCCACTCCTTCCTTTTTGAAAAGTTTGCTTGCGGTCTTGCGGATGATGTGCTCCTGGACATCAAGCTCGTTGACGATGCCTACCAGCGGGACCATGATTTCCGGTTTAGGATCAAATCCCTCTTTCTTCAACTGGATAGCAGCACCAAGGATTGCCTTTGTCTGCATGGCGGTAATCTCCGGGAAGGTATTTCCAAGACGGCAGCCACGGAGTCCCAGCATTGGGTTATGTTCGGAAAGCGAGCTTACCCGCTCCTGGATAAACTGAACACTTACACCCATTTCCTCTGCCATGGTTTCCTGGCCCTTCAGGTCGTGAGGAACAAACTCGTGCAAAGGCGGGGCAAGCAGGCGGGTATTCACCGGCATGCCGTCCATACACTTCAGAATACCATAGAAATCCTGTTTCTGATAAGGCAGGAGCTTGTCAAGTGCTTTCTCACGGTCTTCGGTACTGTCAGCAAGAATCATCTCGCGCATGGCCTTGATTTTCTCATTCTCGAAGAACATATGCTCCGTACGACAGAGGCCGATACCTACAGCACCGAAGTTGCTTGCCACCTCAGCATCGTGTGGCGTATCAGCATTGGTACGGACAACCAGCTTCGTATATTTCTTGCAGAGATTCATCAGCTCGGCGAAATCACCAGTCACCTCGGCAGGACGGGTCTTGACCTCACCGGCATAGACTTCACCTGTAGAACCGTTCAGCGAAATATAATCGCCCTCACGGATTACAGTTCCGTCGATTTCTACGGTGCGTGCCTTATAGTCTACCATGATAGCTCCTGCACCGCTGACGCAACACTTGCCCATGCCACGCGCAACCACTGCAGCGTGCGAAGTCATACCGCCACGTGCAGTCAGGATACCCTCTGCAGCAGACATACCTGCAAGATCCTCCGGAGAAGTCTCGATACGTACCATGATGACCTGATGTCCATCCTCATGCCACTTTGTCGCATCATCGGCAAAGAACACGACTTGGCCGCAGGCTGCACCCGGGGAAGCCGGCAGACCGCGCGTCAGGACATGGACCTGTGTCAGTGCCTCCTTGTCGAATACAGGATGAAGAAGTTCGTCGAGCTTGTTCGGCTCGCAACGTAGGAGAGCCGTCTTCTCGTCGATCTCCCCTTCGTGAAGCAGGTCCATGGCAATCTTTACCATTGCCGTACCCGTACGCTTTCCGTTGCGTGTCTGGAGGAACCACAGCTTGCCTTCCTGTACCGTAAACTCCATATCCTGCATGTCATGGTAGTGTTTCTCCAGCTTGTCCTGAAGAGCATACAGCTGGGCGTACAGTTCAGGCATGGCCTCTTCCATCGAGGGATATTTCGTACTGCGCGTCTCTTCGTCTATATTCTGCTGTGCAGCCCAGCGGAGAGAGCCTTCCTTGGTAATCTGCTGCGGTGTACGGATGCCGGCAACGACATCCTCGCCCTGTGCATTGATAAGATACTCTCCGTTGAAACGGTTTTCGCCGGTTGCCGCATCGCGTGAGAAGCAGACACCTGTCGCCGAGGTGTCTCCCATGTTGCCGAATACCATGGCCATGACAGTAACGGCTGTACCCCACTCCTGCGGGATGCCTTCCATCTTGCGGTAGAGAATGGCACGTTCATTCATCCAGGAGTCGAACACGGCACAGACCGCCCCCCAGAGCTGCTCCATCGGGTCGGTCGGGAAGTCCTTTCCGGTCTGCTCCTTGATTGCCTGTTTGAAGAGAACAACCAGCTGCTTCAGCTCGTCAACGGTCATTTCATTGTCGAGTTTGATGCCACGCTGTGCCTTGACCTTCTGTATAATAGCCTCAAACGGATCAATGTCTTCCTTGTTTACCGGCTTCATGCCCAGCACCACATCACCGTACATCTGTACAAAGCGGCGATAACTGTCAAAAGCGAAACGCTCATTACCGGTCTTCTTGGCCAGTCCCTCGACGACACTGTCGTTCAGACCAAGGTTAAGAATGGTATCCATCATTCCCGGCATGGAGGCACGCGCGCCCGAACGCACACTCACGAGGAGAGGGTTGGCCGGATCACCGAACTTTGAGTTCATCAAAGTCTCGATATGTTTTACGCTCTTCTCCACATCCGCTTTCAGCAGGCCTACTACAGTCTCTTTACCCTTCTCAAAATACTCGTTACATACATCGGTCGTAATTGTAAAACCCGGAGGAACAGGCACACCGATAAGATTCATCTCTGCCAGATTGGCACCCTTGCCACCAAGGAGATTTCTCATGTCAGCCTTACCCTCTGCCTTACCGTTACCGAAGGTATAAACTCTTTTTTCGCTCATAATTAAAAATGATAATGAATTTTAGTTATTTATCTTTAAGTGCAAATATACCAAAAAACAGGTAAAGCAACAAACTTTTCAAAGAAAATTGCTATCTTCACCTTACATTTTTATGCTGTTAGCGGACACAGGACCGATTAGGAACTACCAATCAGGGTACAAATGGAAAAAAAGCAGTACCTTTGTCCCGAAATACAAAACAGATAATGAGCAGAAAAAGAAAGCCGTTACCCATTCTTGAAAACGTCACGATAGAAGCTGTGGCAGCCGAAGGGAAGTGCATTGCCCATGTTGATGACAAGGTCGTCTTCGTTCCCTTTGTCGTTCCGGGGGATGTCGTAGACCTGCAGGTGCGCAGGAAGAAACGCACTTACTGTGAAGCTACGGTCGTCCGTTTCATCAGCAGGAGCACGGTACGCGAAGAACCGATGTGTGCGCATTTCGGCATCTGCGGCGGATGCAAATGGCAGAACCTGCCTTACGCCGAACAGCTGAAGGCGAAGCAGCAACAGGGCTACGACCAGCTGAGCCGCATCGGCAAGGTAGAGCTGCCGGAGTTCAGGCCTATCATGGGATCGGTACACACGAAAGAATACCGCAACAAACTGGAGTTCGGATGCGCCAGCAAACGCTGGTACACAGCAGAGGAATTACAGGCTCTGCCGGAGGATGCCGGACTGTCAGAGGGGACCATCGGCTTCCATATCACAGGAGCTTTCGACAAGGTCTACCCTATCGAGAAATGCTGGCTGATGGACGATCTCTGCAACCAGATCCGTAACGACATCCGTGATTACGCTCTCGGAACAGGCATGAAATTCTATGACATCAGGGCACAGCATGGTCTGCTGCGCGACATCATGGTGCGCAACTCCAACACAGGTGAATGGATGGTACTCATTCAGTTCCATTATGACGAGGAGGAAGACGATGCGCGGGCAAAAGCTCTGATGCAGCACGTCGCCGACCGTTTTCCGCAGATCACCTCACTTTTCTATGTGGACAACCAGAAGGGGAACGACACTTTCAACGACCTCGACCTCATTGTCTTCAAAGGCAACGACCACATATTCGAGACGATGGAAGACCTGAAGTTCAAGGTAGGCCCGAAGAGCTTTTACCAGACGAACACCGAACAGGCATACCATCTCTATTCCGTAGCCCGCGCGTTTGCCGCCCTCACAGGCAACGAACTCGTCTACGACCTCTATACCGGTACAGGGACCATTGCCAACTTCATCGCCAGGAATGCCCGGAAAGTCATCGGTATAGAGTATGTCCCGGAAGCCATAGAAGATGCGAAGGTCAATGCCGAAATCAACAAGATTGACAACACGCTTTTCTATGCAGGCGACATGAAAGACATCCTGACAGAAGACTTCATCTGCCGGCACGGCCATCCGGATGTCATTATCACCGATCCGCCACGCGCCGGCATGCACCAGGATGTCATCAGCGTTATTCTCGGTGCAAGTCCGAAACGCATCGTTTACGTCAGCTGCAACCCTGCCACACAGGCACGCGACCTGGCCTTGCTCGATGCCGACTATAGGGTCGCCGCCGTCCAGCCGGTAGATATGTTCCCGCATACGCCGCACGTGGAGAATGTCGTCCTTCTTGAAAAGAGGGAAGCAGTGTCATAAGCTGTCCCGGAAGACCTGTCCCCAAAGAACGATGTCCCGGAATATCCGCCTACCCTTCCACGCAGGGTCTCCGGCACCGGCTGCCCGCATGGCAGGGCTTGCCGGCTTTCACCAGTCGCAATGCGACAGGCAGAGCATCTACAGCCACCACATTGTCGGAAAATTGGCGACACGTTGCCAGAAGTTGGAACCAGTAGATAATTAATGACAAGTTTTCATTTACACACTGCACACTGATTCTTTGCTGTCAGTGTGCCGAGGGTAAGCACCAATGGTGCTGAGGGTGTACACCAATAGTGTCAAGGCTCAGTACGGATCACGTTAAGCATGGTAATAATCGGATAGAAGCAGTTTGTTATCCTTGAAAATAAGCTTTCTGAATAAACATCATACTCTCCCCCAATAAAGAGTCCGCCGCAGAAGAATACACTCCAGGATAAAACACAGTCTGGCATTCATCTACAGCAGATACGCTGTGACCGGTCTGCTGTGAAATTATTTTCCTGTCACTGCCGTCACTCTATAAATACATATAACATACTAATAAACAATGTATTAGTGACGAATGTTAAAGGTGACAGCAAATGAGAAATAAACTTTTGCAGTAAACAGTCGGTATCTCTGTCCTCATTGTCAGCATCCTGGCCACTCTAAACTTTAGATTTTATTTATAAGTAGAATGAGTCTACCCCCACCTACTGTCCCCAAAAATTGGGGACATACTGCCAGAGAAATTGGCAATACATCGCCCAAAAACTGACAGGTGCAATTTCTCAATGAAGGTAATTGTAAGATTGAATGAAGTGGGATTACAGGTATTTATCCCGGGTTCATTTGGACATATGACAAGAAAGTATTACCTTTGCACCGGTTTCCAGAATGGAAGCTAAGGGGTGCTTGCCTGTTTGGGCTTGCTGAGATTATACCCATTGACCTGAAACGGATAATGCCGTCGTAGGAAGATTCCCCTTTTTTTCTATCTTAATATCCCTGAGAGATATGAAAAGAATCATTCTTTTCGCTGCTGCACTGACGTGCGTGGCAGCAACAAAGGCACAGACCACGACCGACACACTGAAGCAACAGCAGCTGGACGAAGTAGTAGTCTCGGGGGTGCGCATCCAGAAAAACGCACCCTATGCCGTAGCCAATATCAAGAAAGACGAACTCGAATCGTTCTCCAAAAGCGGACGTGAGCTCCCCTTCCTCCTCGCACGGACACCGGGCGTGCTGGCCTGGGGGGAAAACGGTCTCGGGACCGGTACGGCAGCCATGCGCATCCGAGGTGCCGCAGGCAGCCGAATCAACATCACACTGGACGGTGTGGCACTCAATTCGCCGGAGGACCAGACGGTGTTCTGGGCCAACATGAACTCCTACGCCTCACTCATGGGCAGCGTGCAGATACAGCGTGGCATCGGCACATCGACCAATGGAGACGGTGCTTTCGGCGGCTCTGTATCAATGGCGACAAGTACACCGGGCAGAAAACCGAGCGTGGAAGTGAGCGGTTCTTATGGTTCATACAACACCTATAATGCCGGTGTGAAGTTCTCCACAGGCCTGCTGTCTAATCACCTTGTTTTCGACGGAGCCTACCATGAAACCGCTACCGACGGCTATGTACACGGCACCGCCGGTCGGTCGGGCTCTTACTATGGCGGACTGACCTGGCTGGACGACAACTTCCGCATCAGCTACAAGAACATCGGCAACTTCGAGAAGACAGGACAGGCATGGAACGGTGTCGTTACGGGCAGCAATGACTTGAGCCTGATGGATGGCACCTACGGTGTCAAGACAGGCATCACGACCTATAAGGACCTGTACGACAGAGGGCTGGGGAAATTCAACCAGCTCTATGAATATCTGCAGACCGATGCCGGCGGGGCTTTCGTCAAGGATGCCGACGGAAACTATCAGACAGAGCGTTACACGATGCGTGACGGTTCTTTCTGGAACAAGACGACGGATAATTTCTACCAGAACCACAACCTCCTGTCGTTTGCCTTCCATCCTTCCGCCCACTGGAGTCATCATGTAACCCTGCATTATACCTATGGTTACGGCTATTACAGTGAATTCAAGCATAACACGAAATTTGCGAAATTCGGCTTGGCGTTCACGGACAGCAACGGTAAATTTGTCAAGAAGTCCGACTTCGTACGCCGTAAAGGATTGTCACAGCATACATACGGCCTTGTTTATACGAGCAACTACAAGGACGGGAACTGGGATGTAATGGGCGGTCTGAACCTTCAGCAGTTCCGTGGCGGACACTTCGGCTACCTTACTTATATAAAGAATGAGGAGGCAGATGCGAAGTATCGTGCCGGCGGACACGATTACAAGTATTATGACTCCGATGCGCATAAATATGATTACAGCGGATTCTTCAAGGCAAAATACCACTTCTCCGACTACTGGAACGTATTCATGGACCTGCAGTACCGCCACGTAGAGTATCAGACGGACGGACAGAACGACCGCTTCTATAAGGCCGGAAACGGCTACAGGAACCAGCTGCTGGACATCAGCGAGCGTTACGACTTCGTCAATCCGAAAGCGGGCATCAGCTACTATCGTAGCGGTCACAAGGCATACGCTTCCATTGCATACGCCAATCGTGAACCGGAACGCAACAACTTCACTGACAACGGCAGCTATCCTGCACCGTCACCGGAACGCATGATGGATATCGAAGCCGGTTACCAGTATGACGGCAGCTGCTGGCATGCAGGCGTGAATCTTTATTACATGGACTATAACAACCAGTTCGTACAGACCGGCGCACAGAGCGACATCGGCGAAAACCTGACCACCAACATCAAGAACAGCTACCGGATGGGAGCTGAACTGGAAGCCGGCTGGAATCCGCTGACGTGGCTGACGGTCGAGGGCAATGCCGCCTTGAGCCGTAACATCATCAAGGACTTTGATGAGATGGCAAGCGTTGACTGGGAGTCTTCTTTCCGTAAGATCCATTACAATCATTCCACCTTGGCATTCTCACCGTCTGCCATCCTCAATGGCATGCTCAATCTCCACTGCAAAGGTTTTGAAGCAGTATGGCATACAAACTTCGTGAGCCGGCAGTATCTGGACAACACCGAGAATATGACCCGTTCGCTGCCCTGCTATTCACAGACAAACGTCAATATCAGCTATACCCTGTGTCCTGCCAGGCACATTGCCGGCTTGAAAGAAGCTGTGTTCGGTGTGAACCTCAACAATATCTTCAACCGCCATTATGCTGCCAGCGGATGGGTCTACACCTCCATCCTCGACAACAACGGTCACCCTAACGAGAACCGTTACACGCAGATCGGGTTCATCCCAATGGCCGGATTCAATATGATGGGAAATGTTACGCTGAAGTTTTAGAAAGAGAAGCCTCTCCCCATCCCTTCCGGGGAGGGGAAGAGAGGCTGGTTAGCGGTCTGTGGGGGAGATTGCGTCGTTGTTTATTTCTATTTTATCATGACATTAGATATGCTCGGCTGTCTCGTCGGCCTCATTTACATCTATCAAGAATACAAGGCGAGTATCTGGCTCTGGCTGACAGGAATCATCATGCCTGTCATCTATATGTTCGTCTATTACGAAGCCGGACTGTATGCCGACTTCGGTATGCAGATCTACTATACATTGGCAGCGATCTATGGTTTCCTCTATTGGAAATTCGGACCCAAGAAGGGGGAGGAGAGGGAGATTCCCATTACACACTATCCACGTCGCCTGGTACTGCCCTCCATCCTTGTGTTCCTCCTGCTCTGGGGCGGACTGTATCTTGTCCTCATCCATTTCACCAACTCTACCGTCCCTGTATGGGACAGTTTCGGCAATGCGCTCAGCTTCATCGGACTGTGGGCGCTGGCAAAGAAATACATCGAACAATGGTGGATATGGATCGTTGTTGATGTGGAACTGGCAGGCCTCTATCTGTATAAGGAGATTCCTTTCACCGCAGGGCTGTATGCTTTGTACGCTGTTATTGCCGTAGCAGGATACTTCAAGTGGAAGAGATGCCTCCATCCCACGGAGAAGCGAGGGAACACCTGACTGAAAAAGTATAACACGGTATTCGCCGTGGCAGGTCAACCCCGATTGTCTCAAGGCTCCATGACGGACAATGCGATAGGAGTCAATCACATTCAAAACACATATAAAAGGCCAGAACAAATGATAAACAACATCAAAACGGGAGTGTCCACATTTCTTTCAGAGACAGGCAGCGGACAGCCTGTCAGCTCTCAACTCCTCTCTACAGGGCCGGGAAAGACTTTGGCCGAAGGTTTTCAGGCTGTCATTCTTGCAGCCGGCGACTTCCCCTATCATGTCATTCCTCTCCGTATACTGCGAGAAGCCGACAACCTTGTCGTGTGCGACGGCGCACTGGAGGAACTTCTCGAGTACGAGATAGAACCGGCGGCTGTCGTCGGAGACGGTGATTCCCTCTCTGCCGCACTGAAGCAACGCTATGCCCACATCTATCACCAGATATCCGAGCAGGAGTTCAACGACCTCACCAAGGCGACGCTCTTCGCCCGCTCGCACCTGCAGATGGATGCTTCGACGCACATCCGTCCCCGTTTCTGCTACCTCGGAACGACCGGAAAGCGGGAGGACCACACGCTGGGCAACATCTCCCTCATGCTCTATTACCATCGACAATTGGGAATCGACCCGGTGATGGTAACGGACTACGGCTGGTTTGTCCCGGCATCGGGTACAACCCGTTTCGGTTCTTTCCCCGGACAGCAGGTGAGCATCTACAACGCAACCTGCAAAGAGCTGGCAAGCGAAGGCCTCAAATGGGATGCCTATCCTTTTCAGGAAATGTGGCAGGGAACACTTAACGAGGCACTCACAACCGAATTCACCATTCATGCAGACGGAGACTACCTCGTTTACAGAACACACCAGAAACAAAACAAAAACAAGGTTTAGAACCGACCTTGAGAAAACCGACAAGACAGAAAGGAAAAAAACAAAAACGGTCTCCAAAACATATCCAAAAACGAAGGAGGACACGACTGACACCCCTGTTAAGAAGTGTTTTCCCTGCTTAACGAATAATAAAAACCCGTCTGTTATTGAAGTAAAACACTAACTTTGCTTGTAATTATTATGTATCGAAGTTTACAGAACTAAAAGCATAAAACTATTTACAATGAAAAGTTTAAAAGATATTCTTCCCTGGGAAGACCGCCCGGAGGGATGCAAGGACGTGATGTGGCGTTATTCGAAGAACCCGATTATCGGCCGTTACCATATCCCGACATCAAACAGTATCTTCAACAGTGCCGTCGTTCCTTTTGAGGACGGTTATGCAGGTGTGTTCCGCTGCGACAACAAAGCGGTGCAGATGAACATCTTCGCCGGCTTCAGCAAGGACGGCATCCACTGGGAAATCAATCACGAGCCTATTAAGTTTGAGGCTGGTAACACCGAGATGATTGAGTCAGAGTATAAGTATGACCCGCGTGTCACATGGATTGATGACCGCTACTGGATCACTTGGTGCAACGGCTATCACGGTCCGACTATCGGCATTGCCTACACCTTCGATTTCAAGAAGTTCTATCAGTGCGAGAATGCCTTTCTGCCATTCAACCGCAACGGCGTGCTCTTCCCCGAGAAAATCAACGGAAAGTATGCCATGCTGAGCCGTCCGAGCGACAATGGCCATACGCCTTTCGGCGACATCTACATCAGCTTCAGTCCTGACATGAAGTACTGGGGCGAACATCGTTGTGTCATGAAGGTGACGCCATTTCCGGAGAGTGCATGGCAGTGTACGAAGATCGGCGCCGGCTCTGTCCCCTTCCTGACGGATGAGGGATGGCTGCTCTTTTATCATGGGGTCATCAACACCTGCAACGGCTTCCGCTATTCAATGGGGGCAGCCATTCTCGACAAAGACCATCCTGAAAAGGTGCTCTATCGTACCCGTCCTTACCTTCTGGCACCTGCAGCGACCTATGAACTGCAGGGCGACGTTCCCAACGTCGTCTTCCCATGTGCCGCCTTACAGGACGGCGAACGTGTAGCCGTTTACTACGGTGCGGCTGACACGGTTGTCGGAATGGCCTTCGGGTACATCAAGGAGATCGTAGCGTTTACGAAGAACAACAGCATTCTATAAAGAAGCCTTGCCCACGCTGTAGGGACAGATGTCTTTGTCTGTCCTTACAGCGTGTATGCTATGCACGGTCTTTCATCACCCACTCTCCATCAGCAATCCCCCGACATCCAGCATTTACTACCCACCAATCATCATTCCCCTTCAGCATCCCACATGAAACATAACTTTCTCCTTGGGCTTCTCTTTTCTCTTTCTTTCCTCTCGCTGGAGGCAGCAGGCAAGGAAAGAGAAGAGCCTGTCGACCTCGTCAATCCTTTCATCGGCACCTCCAACTTCGGTACTACCAATCCTGGGGCGGTGTGCCCCAACGGCCTGATGTCGGTAGTACCGTTCAACGTGATGGGTTCCGACCTGAACAAATACGACAAGGATGCACGCTGGTGGTCGACACCCTACGAGTACCATAACGTTTTTTTCACAGGTTATTCTCATGTCAATCTGAGCGGTGTGGGCTGCCCGGAGGTCGGTTCACTGCTGCTTATGCCTACGACCGGAAAGCTGAACGTAGACTATAAGGAGTATGGCAGTACATACGACAAGGAGGCTGCCCAGCCCGGCTATTACTCCAACCACCTTGTCAAATACGATGTGACGACGGAGGTGACAGCCACTCTCCGCAGTTCCGTTGCCCGCTTCACATTCCCGAAAGGTGAGAGCCACGTCCTGCTGAACCTCGGCGAGGGACTGACAAACGAGACGGGAGCAATGGTAAAGAAGGTGAGCGACACGGAATGGGAGGGCGTAAAGCTGCAGGGAACATTCTGTTACAACCCGCAGGCTGTCTTCCCCATCTACTTCGTGATGCGTGTCAGCAAGAAGCCTTCAGCAGCCGGCTATTGGAAGAAACAGCGTCCGATGACGGGCGTAGAGGCGGAGTGGGATACCGACAACGGCAAGTACAAACTCTATAAGACCTACCAGAAGGAACTCGCAGGCGATGACATCGGCGTATGGATGGACTACGATACCGAGGCCGGCGACCAGGTGGAGGTGCAGATGGGTGTATCGTTCGTGAGCATGGCGAACGCCCGTGAGAACCTTGATGCCGAACAGCGAGGCAAGGACTTTGATGCCATTCGTGCCGAAGCACGCACGAAATGGAACGACGACCTGTCCCGCATACTCGTCGAAGGAGGAACGAAGACGGAACAGACCATATTCTATACCGCACTTTATCACACACTCATCCACCCGAACATACTACAGGATGTCAACGGACAGTACCCTGCCATGGAGCGCAACGACATCCGCACGGTGAAGGAGGGGAACCGATATACGGTCTTCTCGCTGTGGGACACCTACCGCAACGTGCATCAGCTGCTGACACTCGTCTATCCGAACCGGCAGCGCGACATGATCCGCACGATGATTTCCATGTACGACGAACACGGCTGGATGCCGAAATGGGAACTCTTCGGAAGAGAAACTTACACGATGGAAGGCGACCCGGCCATCCCTGTCATCACGGACTCGTGGCTGAAAGGACTGCGCGGCTACGACATCAACAGGGCTTATGAGGCGTTCCGCAAGTCGGCTCTGACGAAAGGAAGCGACAACCCTCTGCGTCCGGATAATGATGAGTACATGGAGAAGGGATATGTCGCCCTGCACGAGCAGTTCGACAACTCCGTCTCCCATGCCCTCGAATACTACATTGCCGACAACGCCCTTTCACGATTAGCAGCGGCATTGGGAAAGAAAGACGATGCCCGCCTGTTCCACAACCGTGCTTTGGGTTATCGCCATTACTTCAGCAAGGAGTACGGTATGTTGCGCCCTCTGATGCCCGACGGGACTTTCTACAAGCCCTTCAACCCACGTCAGGGAGAGAACTTCGAGCCGTCCCCCGGCTTCCACGAAGGCAATGCCTGGAACTACACGTTCTATGTTCCGCACGACGTGACGGGACTTGCCAGGCTCATGGGAGGACAGAAAGCGTTTGTCAGCAAGCTCCAGAGCGTGTTCGACAAGGGTTATTACGACCCGGCGAACGAGCCTGACATTGCCTACCCTTACCTCTTTTCCTATTTCAAGGGGGAAGAATGGCGCACACAGATGCTGACCCGCAGGCTCTTGAAGGAGTACTTCAAGAATGCACCGGAGGGTATTCCCGGCAACGACGACACGGGAACCATGTCGGCCTGGGCGGTATTCAACATGATAGGGTTCTATCCCGACTGTCCCGGCGACCCGTCTTACACGCTGACGTCGCCGGTCTTCGACAAGATGACCATCCGCCTGGACAAGGAGCAATGGGGAAAAGACCAGCTTGTCATAGAGACCGCGCGCCCTTCTACCGAGGCCGTCATCATCCGGAAGATGGAACTGGGCGGAAAGCCGTTGAACCGGTACCGAATCACGAACGACGAACTGTTGAAGGGCGGAACATTGAAGTTCTATCTGAAATAAGCCTCCCGACAGCATTGTCAAACCTAAGAAACAAAAACGACATTTACCGTATATGATGAGAAAACATATCCTTTTGAGTGCAGCCTTCCTGCTGCTGTCAACTGCCGTTCCGATGCCTGTTGCAGCTCAGAACATCATCCCACAACCTGAGAATATCAGTCTTTCGAGGGGTCAATTCAAGCTGAATAAGGGCTTGAAGATCGTGACCAATCTTACAGGTAGTGACTTCAAGGCACTTAACCAATATACCTCTGAGGTAATGAACCATCCCTTGGTTTATGCGAAGAACCCTTCTCAACAAGCCACCTTTCGCTTGATTTGCAAGGGGACAGCCCAACAGGCTGCACAGGCAATGGACAGCGTGCGCCTGCAAGGCTATGAGCTGAAGGTGACACCTAAGGGAATTACCATCCAGTCATTGACACCTACGGGACTGTTCTACGGCCTGCAGACCGTCCGTCAGCTGGAGAAAGACGGGAAGATTGCCTGCGTAAAAGTCAAGGACACGCCTCGTTTCGCCTACCGGGGGCTGATGATCGACTGTTCCCGCCACTTCTGGACGAAGGAGTTCCTCAAGAAACAGCTGGATGCGATGGCTTATTTCAAGCTCGACCGTTTCCACTGGCATCTCACTGACGGCGGCGGCTGGCGCATGGAGGTGAAGCAGTACCCTCGTCTGACAGCCGAAACAGCCTACAGGACACAGTCGGACTGGACCTGCTGGTGGATGGACAAGGACCGCCGTTACTGTCCGGCAGGAACACCGGGAGCATACGGTGGCTATTACACACAAGAGGACATCAAGGATATCGTACGCTATGCGGCAGCACGTCACATAGAAATCATCCCCGAGATTGAGATGCCCGGACACAGTGACGAGGTGGTCTTCGCCTATCCGGAACTGTCGTGTACAGGCAAGCCCTACACACAGTCAGACCTCTGTGTAGGAAAGGAAGCCACCTACACCTTCATGGAAAACGTGCTGAAAGAAGTGATGGAACTCTTCCCCTCGAAGTATATCCATATCGGAGGAGACGAGGCAGAGCGTCGCACATGGAAAACTTGTCCTGACTGCCAGAGGATGATGAAGGAGAATCACTTAAAGGATATAGCCGAGTTGCAGAGCCATTTCACCCATCGTATGGAACAGTTCTTGAACCGTAACGGTCGTAAGCTTCTCGGTTGGGACGAGATTATGGAAGGCAAACTGGCTCCTAACGCAGCCGTGATGTCATGGCGTGGGACCGAAGCAGGCATCGAGGCTGCAACAAGCAAGCACCATGTAGTGATGGCACCGCAGCAGTTCTATTATCTGAATATGTATCAGGACAATCCGATGGAACAGCCAAAGGCACAGGGAGGTTATACCCGTTTGGATAAGACCTACAATTATGAGCCCATCCCAGCGAAGTATAAAGGAACCAATCTTGAGAAGTATATGGATGGCGTGCAGGCCTGTGTCTGGACGGAATTCATCGCCGAGCCCGGCCATTTAGAGTATATGCTCTATCCTCGTCTGTTGGCCCTGGCAGAGACAGGATGGACGAAGCAGCGCACAGGTTACGACAATTTCCGCCAGAGAGCAGTTGTGAATGTCGACCGACTGAGGCGTGCGGGCTATAATGCCTTTGACCTCTCAAAGGAGAAGGGTTCACGTATCGAAAGCCGTAGCATAACACAACACGAAGCAATGGGCTGCCCCGTCACTTACCTGGGACGCTATGCAGAGAAATACAGGGCGGAAGGCGACAGCACGCTGACCAACGGACTACGAGGCGACTGGGGCTATCTTGAGGGACGCTGGCAGGGCTTCATAGACAGTACCGGCATGGATGTCGTCATCGATATGGGCAAGGTGACAGAGGTACGTGACGTGGAAGTCGACTTCATGCACCAGTACGATGCGGTAATCTATGTTCCGGCATCCGTTGAGCTGATGGTCTCCGACGATGGGAAGAACTACAAAACGATTGACACCGCACAGCCGGGAGTAAAGACAAAAGAGGCCTATCTTGTCTATCCTTACCGGTGGAAAGGTAACGCCAAGGGACGCTATGTACGCGTAAGGGCACTCTCCCGTGAGAAAGACGCATGGATATTCACCGACGAGGTGATTGTCAACAGAATCATCAGAAGCTGCGGGAAAGGATAACCGGGAGAGCTTTCCGTCATATTCCCAACCGGTCGGGAATCCCGTTCCCAACGCTTGGGGAAGCTGTTCCCAACGGCTGGGAACAGCATTCCCAGATACCGGGACAGCCACAGGCTTCATGTGCCGGGACAACAGACAGCTGACAGCCGGCCGAAAAAGCATGACACCTGGGAACGGAAAACAGCCTCATCAGCTGACGAATCAGACAATGAGATTAAAAACAATTCAAGATATGAGAAAAAGGTTCTTAACATTGGCGGCGCTTACCGCCATCGCTCTCTTCGCCTTTGCGCAGGACTACACGCAGTATGTCGACCCGTTCATCGGAACAGGCGGACACGGCCATGTGTTCCTCGGAGCCAATGTTCCGTTCGGAAACATTCAGGCGGGTCCTACACAGAAGAAGCAAGGCTGGGACTGGTGTTCCGGCTATCATTACAGCGACTCGACGGTCATCGGATTCGGGCAGATGCACCTCAGCGGAACAGGTATCGGCGACCTGGGAGACATCTCCCTGTTGCCGGTCACCGACCCGGCACAGCGGGAGGTGAAGTTCGCCCATCGTGCCGAGCACGTCAGCCCCGGCTACTACTCGGTGATGCTGGCTTCCGGCGTGCGCGTGGAGCTGACGGCGACCCGGCGCGTGGCTTTCCACCGCTATTCCTTCCCTGCCGATGCGGCGAAAGGGTATGTCGTACTGAACCTCGCACAAGGTATCGGATGGGACAGGATGACCTCGTGCAGCTTCAAGCAGGAGTCGGACAGAACCATCAGCGGCTTCCGTATGTCTACGGGATGGGCCAAGGACCAGCGTGTCTATTTCGTGGCAGAGTTCTCGCAGCCTGTCAGGTTGCAGGAAAACAAGCGTGACACCATCGGTGTCTATGCCCTTGACGACACCGCCCAGCCCCTCCTTGTAAAGGTGGGCATCTCTGCTGTGAGTGTAGAAAACGCCCGGCAGAACCTGCAGCAGGAGCTTCCCGGATGGGATTTCCGCAATGCTGTCGTCCAGGCGAAAGCCGAATGGAACCGTAAACTGGGCAAGATCGCCGTCAAGACGGAAGATGAACACGCAAAGCGCATATTCTATACGGCACTCTACCATACGATGATTGCACCGTCGGTATTCAATGACGTCAACGGCGAATACCGTGGGGCAGACGGAAAGACACACCGGGGCGGCTTCACCGACTATACCACGTTTTCACTCTGGGACACTTATCGGGCTGCCTTCCCGCTGATGACGATCATCCATCCGGAAATGCAGCGCGATCTTGCCCAGACGTTCCTGCACATCTTCAAAGAGCAAGGCAAGCTGCCGGTATGGCATCTGATGGGCAACGAGACAGACTGCATGGTGGGCAATCCGGGCATTCCCATCCTCGTGGACATTGCCCTGAAAGGCTTTGATGTGGACAAACGTGCAGTGCTTGAAGCCGCCAAGGCTTCTGCCATGCGTGACGAACGCGGCATGGGACTGCTGAAGAAGTACGGATATATTCCCTGCGACCTCGACCCGGAACGTGAGACGGTTGCCAAGGGACTGGAATATGCACTGGCAGATGCCTGTATAGCAAAGCTCGCCAGGCAGCTGGGCAGAACGGATGATTACAAGTATTTCCACAAACGCAGCCAGTCGTACCGTGACTTCTACTTTGACCGGAAGACGAAGTTCATGCGGGGTGTGACTTCGGACGGGAAGTTCCGTGAACCGTTCGATCCGTTCAGCACCGTCCATCGCCAGGACGACTATACCGAGGGCAATGCCTGGCAGTATGTATGGCTCGTGCCGCATGATGTACACGGACTTGTCGCTGCCTTCGGCGGTGAGAAGCCGTTTGTCTCAAAGCTCGACTCCCTCTTCATCGTCCATGGCGACATGGGAGCTGATGCCTCACCGGACATCACGGGGCTGATCGGCCAGTATGCACATGGCAATGAACCAAGCCACCATATATTATATATGTACAACTATGTGGGACAGCCATGGAAAGGTGCGGAGAAGATACGCTACGTGCTCAAGAACCTGTATCACGACGACTTCGACGGCCTGAGCGGCAATGAGGACGTAGGACAGATGTCGGCATGGTACATCCTTTCGGCACTGGGAATCTATCAGGTGGAGCCGGCCGGCGGCAGATACATCATCGGATCGCCGCTCTTCGACGAAGCTGCCGTGAACGTGGGAAACGGCAAGACATTCCGTGTCGTGGCGCATGACAACAGCCCGGAGAACATCTATATCCAGCGCGCCCGGCTGAACGGCAAGCCCTATACCCGCTCGTACATCGACTTCAAGGACATCGCCCGCGGCGGCACGCTCGAGCTGACGATGGGCAGCAAGCCTTCTCGATTCGGCGTAAAGCCGGCAGACAGACCGTAGGAGGCTGGAGGGGTCAAGAGCGTTAACTTCTCTAACACTCTTGCCCCCTATAACTCCTTCCTCAAAACAAACAATCTTCAAATAAAACCTAATAAAACCATGCTCGATTTCATCAATGTCATCTCACAGTTCCGCATCGAAGGAGCTGTCGAGAGCGTCAGTCCGATAGGAAACGGACTGATCAACGAAACGCTGCGTGTGACCACTGTGGGGACTGACACTCCCGACTACATCCTGCAGCGCATCAATGACACCGTTTTCACCGATGTAGACCTGTTGCAGCACAACATCGAGACGGTGACAGCACATATACGCCATAAGCTGGAGGCACAGGGCGAGCAGGACATCGACCGCAAGTGCCTGCGCTTCGTAGAGACTTCGGCTGGCAAGACCTATTACAAGGACGGCAACGGACGCTACTGGCGCATGAGCGTCTTCATCCCTGATACCTGTACCAAGGAAGAAGTGAACCCGGAGAATGCCTTCTGCTGTGGCGAGACCTTCGGCAACTTCGAGCAGATGTTGGTAGACTTGAAAAAGCCTTTGGGTGAGACAATCCCCGACTTCCACAACATGGAACTCCGTCTGCGCCAGCTGCAGGAAGCTGTGAAGGCAGACAGGATGGGACGTGTCGCCTCGGTACGTGACATCCTCGATGAGCTGGAATGCAGTGCCGATGAAATGTGTCTTGCCGAACGGCTCTACCGTAAGGGGACACTGCCCAAGCGCATCTGCCACTGTGACACGAAAGTGAACAATATGCTGTTTGATGCCGACGGAAAGGTTCTCTGCGTCATCGATCTCGACACGGTTATGCCGAGCTTCGTCTTCTCCGACTACGGCGACTTCCTGCGTACAGGTGCCAACCGAGTGGCTGAAGACAGCGACGACTACCAGTCGGTAGGTCTGAAAGAGGATATTTTCCGCTCGTTTACCGAAGGTTATCTCGGTTCGGCAGGCAGCTTCCTGACACCGGTAGAGACAGGCCATCTGCCTTACGCCGTGGCACTCTTCCCTTATATGCAGTGTGTCCGTTTCCTGACTGATTACATCAACGGCGACATCTATTACAAGATAAAATATCCCGAGCACAATCTTGTCCGCTCACGCAACCAGCTCCTGCTCTACCGTGACGTACGCCGTCACGACCGGATGATGGCAGAGTTTGTCGAGAAAACCTTGAAGCTATGAAACGGATAGAAGCAGTACGTCTGGACTGTCGGCAGGTGAAGGCCGCTGACATTCCGGCCCTTTTCAGGAAGAACGGGGTAGCTTACCACAGGATAGACACGGTGGACTGGCCTTCAGATTATCCATATTGTCCGGATGTAAAGTTTGCCATTGCCCATAAGGGCGATTGTCTCCTGTTGCATTACAAGGTAGAAGAAGACTGCGTACGAGCCGTTTCGGGGACCGACCTGGGTCCTGTCTGGGAAGACTCCTGCTGCGAGTTCTTCTGCTGTCCGGATACAGAAGGAGGCTATTACAACCTCGAGGCCAACTGCATCGGGACGGTATTGCTCTGCAACGGAAAGGGCCGTGAGAACCGTACACCGGCCTCTCACAGGACACTTGCGGACATTGACCGCTGGGCCTCCCTGGGACGTGAACCGTTCGGAACGAGAGACGGAAGACAGGCATGGGAGCTTGCGCTCGCCGTGCCCGTCAGCTCGTTCTTCCGTCATACGCTGAAGAGTCTCTCCGGACAGACGGTAAGTGCCAACTTCTATAAATGTGGCGACAAGACACGTCAGCCCCATTTCCTTTCATGGAATCCCATCAGTCTGCCCGCTCCCGACTTCCATTGTCCGGAATTCTTCGGCGAAGTGACTTTTCTGTAGCCCATCCACAGAATATTGCCCGCATCAGAAGACGGAATTGCAGATGGAGCAAGCGGCGGAAAGAGCTGCCATCCCATCCCCCTTCCGGAAGCAACACACAGACACACACTGCCCGGACTTACCCCCTAAAAAGCCCCCGTCCCTTTCTACTCTCTGCAAAGAGAATGAAAGGGACGGGGGCTTTTTTGATCAGACATTCAGAAATAAAAAGGATAAAAACACTTGCATTCGATATTTTTTTATATATTTGCGGACAGAAAAGACCATCTATTACAATAACCTAAAACGTACTGAATATGGAACACATTCCACAAGTATTCTGGATCATTCCCATTGCTTCCGTGTGCGCACTGGGAATGGCATGGTATTTCTTCAAGTCCATGATCAAGGCCGAGGAAGGCACACCCCGCATGAGAGAGATTGCTGAATACGTGCGCCGAGGAGCCATGGCCTATCTGAAGCAGCAATACAAGGTCGTCCTGATCGTATTCATCATTCTGGCTGCTGTCTTCGCCATCATGGCCTACGGTTTCAACGCACAGAACGCCTGGGTTCCTTTCGCTTTCCTGACAGGAGGGTTCTTTTCGGGACTGGCCGGGTTCTTCGGAATGAAAACAGCCACCTATGCCAGTGCCCGAACAGCCAATGCCGCACGGAAAGGACTGAACGACGGACTCAAGATCGCCTTCCGCTCCGGAGCAGTCATGGGACTGGTCGTCGTCGGCCTGGGACTGCTTGACATTGCTTTGTGGTTCATCGTCCTGACCTGGTTCTACTCGGACAAGATGACGACAAGCGAGATGCTCATCACCATAACGACAACCATGCTGACCTTCGGTATGGGTGCCTCTACGCAGGCACTGTTCGCCCGTGTAGGCGGTGGCATCTACACGAAGGCGGCCGACGTGGGAGCTGACCTTGTGGGCAAGGTGGAGGCGAACATCCCCGAGGACGACCCACGCAATCCGGCGACAATCGCCGACAACGTGGGCGACAATGTCGGCGATGTGGCCGGCATGGGAGCCGACCTCTACGAGAGCTACTGCGGTTCGATTCTCTCCACGGCAGCCCTGGGCGCAACCGCCTTTGCTGCCTCGGCGGGTAACATGCAGCTGCGGGCCGTCATCGCCCCGATGCTCATCGCCGCCGTGGGTGTGTTCCTCAGCCTGTTCGGCATCTTCCTGGTAAGGACTAAAGAAGGGGCGACAATGAAGGATCTGCTGCATGCCCTGGGACTCGGTACCAATACGGCCGCCCTGCTCATCGCAGCTGCCAGTTTCGTAATCCTGTATCTTCTCGGACTGGAAAACTGGCTGGGTGTCAGCTTCTCGGTCATCGCCGGTCTGACGGCAGGCGTGGTTATCGGTCAGGCAACGGAGTACTACACCTCCCAGAGCTACCGTCCGACGAGAGACATATCCGAGGCAAGCCAGACCGGTGCGGCAACGGTAATTATAAAAGGTATAGGAACAGGCATGATTTCCACCTGTATCCCCGTACTTTCCATATCGGCAGCCATCATGCTGAGCTATCTCTGTGCGAACGGATTTGATATGTCGATGTCGGCAGCATCCATCCAGCATGGCCTCTATGGCATCGGCATCTCCGCCGTCGGGATGCTGTCGACCCTGGGCATCACCCTGGCGACGGATGCCTACGGACCTATTGCCGACAATGCCGGTGGAAACGCCGAGATGAGCGAGCTGGGAGAGGAAGTACGCCACCGCACGGATGCCCTCGACGCACTGGGCAACACAACCGCCGCCACAGGCAAGGGCTTCGCCATCGGCTCGGCAGCACTGACGGCACTGGCACTGCTGGCCTCCTATATCGAAGAAATCAAGATTGCCATGGCACGCGTCGGAGAGCAGATGACCAACGTTGCCGGTGAAACGATAGATGCCACAAAGGCGACTATCCCCGATTTCATGAACTTCTTCCAAGTGAATCTGATGAACCCGAAGGTGCTTGTCGGTGCGTTCATCGGTGCCATGGCCGCCTTCCTGTTCTGCGGCCTCACCATGGGTGCTGTCGGCAGGGCTGCCGGAAAGATGGTGGCCGAGGTGCGCCGTCAGTTCCGTGAGATCAAAGGAATACTCGAGGGAACAGGCACGCCCGACTACGGACGATGCGTAGAAATCAGTACACAGAGCGCACAGCACGAAATGATCATCCCATCCCTGCTGGCCATCATCATCCCTGTTGTCGTGGGAATCGTGCTGGGGGTTGCCGGAGTACTGGGCCTGCTGGTCGGCGGCCTGGCTGCCGGTTTCACCCTCGCCGTATTCATGTCGAATGCCGGCGGTGCGTGGGACAATGCGAAAAAACACGTTGAGGAAGGCAATTTCGGCGGCAAAGGCTCCGACTGTCATAAGGCAACTGTCGTCGGCGACACCGTCGGCGATCCCTTCAAGGACACCTCCGGACCGTCGCTCAACATCCTCATCAAGCTCATGAGCATGGTCAGCATAGTCATGGCAGGGCTGACCGTCGCCTGCCTGTGACAACAGGTCTCACACCGTATTCATAGAGACCAGGACCCGACTTGCATGGTAAGAGAAGTTTACATTTGCAGATGTAAACTTCTCTTGTCATACCTGCAGAATCCGTATATATGCTTACCTGCATGGCAACTAAGCACTAATAAGGATTCAACTAACGCTTACTTGTATCCCAACCAAGCCTTACTTGGGGCGCAACTAAGCACCTTCTCCTACGAAAGATATAAACTATTGAAATACAGTTTATTACAAGTCTGTCAGGACAGTATCCTTTCTGTTCCCATGACAGTCTCTCTTGATTTTCTCGAATATGAATTTTCAGGACAGAAAATACAGAATGGCATACTCTCAGCGAAGTCTTCCCCACCCTGTCTCATCCGACAGAAAACGCTTCTATCATGTCTTTCCTGTTCCCAGATGAAGCGTTCAGAATACCGTTCCAGCAGTGGCACGCCCCTCCATCAGCCGTTCAGCCTCTTTGAGTATCTCGGCATGGTCGAAGGCAAGGCAAGGGAGGTCTGACAGCAGGAACCATCCGGCCTGCGCCGCATCGTCCTGTCCCTTGACTGTCACGGGGCTGTCAAGAACCGTGTAATATGCTACGGTGATGATCCGCTCACGCGGGTCACGGTCTACGGCATCAAAGACACCGACCCGGTACAGTCCGCCGACCGTCAGACCGGTTTCTTCCTCCAGCTCCCGGCGTGCAGCCCGGACAGTCGTCTCGTCGATATTCATGAAGCCGCCCGGGAAAGCCCACATTCCCTTGCACGGCTCATTTCTGCGCTGTATCAAGAGCAGTTTCATCCCTTCGGCAGTGTGTGCAAACACCAGACAGTCTGCCGTTACTGCCGGATGCGGATATTGATAAGTGTACATATTAGAGAATGGTCTGAATCCATAATACTTCTTTTTTTCACAGGCCCAGTCAGGTTCCTCACCCGACGACGGAGACCGTGACGGCTCGACTTAGGACGGGCGGGCTTATGGCCAGAGCAAATGTACAAATAATATATGAAACGGAACATCTTATGACAGGAAATTTAAGAAACAAGACTATTTAGCCAAGTAAAAGTATGAAAAATAATCTTTATGAATGGATGCTCTCTCTTATTTTTTTGCTAACTTTGCGACGATGGAATTCAGAACAATCGTCCATATTCCCCGCCCGGCATTTGAGCTGATGCCCTGTGAACGGATTATCTTCGTAGGGTCATGCTTTGCAGACAGCATAGGAAAACGGTTTCAGGAAGAAAAATTCAGGGCTGTAATAAATCCCTCGGGAGTGATGTACAACCCTGTATCCATCCTGCATACAGTGGAGAAGATGGAGAACCGCACATTTGACACCGCCGTATTCACGCTGGGAACAAACCACGTCTATGTGGAACGGGCGACCGGAAAAATCGTTGACAACTGCCGGAAACGTCCGCAGCAGCTGTTCGAGGAACGGGAACTGACCATTGAGGAATGTACCGATGCCCTGCTGAAAGCCATACTGCTGTTGCGGAAGAACAACCCCGCCGGCAGGGTCATCCTTACCGTCAGTCCTATCCGTTATGCCAAATACGGCTACCATGAAAGCCAGCTCTCCAAGGCCGTACTGCTTCTGGCAGCAGACAGACTGGTGAAGGAACTGGGCGATACAGTGTATTATTTCCCGGCCTACGAGATAGTGAATGACGAACTGCGCGACTACCGTTTCTACAAGGCTGATATGCTGCACCCCAGCAGTCAGGCGGTAGACTATATATGGGAGCGGCTCGTAGAGACCTGCTTCTCTGCCGAGGCAAAGAGATTTCTCGAAGCATGGAAACCCATCAGGGAAGCACTGGGACACCGCCCGTTCGACCCTGAATCGGAGGAATACCGGCATTTCCTGACGAAGACGAAAGAAGCGGCAAAGGCACTGAAAAAGAAATATCCGGATATGGAACCAGACCTATAAGAAAAGACGAAATGGACGACAAACAGATTGAAAACCTATTGAGGACACACAACGTCAGAATGACTGCCAACCGCATCCTCATCGCACGGACACTGGCGGCACTGGACTATCCTGTCTCCATGAAGGAGCTGACAGCAATGATCCTGACGATTGACAAGTCGAGCATCTTCCGCACGCTGCTCCTGTTCAAGGACCACCATCTGGTACACCAGCTCGAGGACGGCAGCGACGTAGCGCGGTACGAACTGTGCCTGAGCCATGATCCGGATGAGGATGAAGACGTACATGTACATTTCTATTGCGAGCAGTGCCAACGTACATTCTGCCTCAGCGACATACCTGTCCCGAAGGTCAGCCTGCCCGAAGGCTACGAGCAGACCTCCGTCAACTATATGGTGAAAGGCATCTGTCCCGACTGTTCCCGCCGTCATTACCATAAGCGGTAAACCGATTCCTGAATCTGGCACATATATGTCTCGCTCCTGACTCCTTACCTCTCTTTCCCCCCTTATATCCTGGCCTTTTCTTCTTTCCGTTCTCTTCCCGTCAGTCGCGCAGTCCCGCCACACGCCTTCCCCAACACCTCAGACAGGCCGAAAACCCGGCCCGAAAGTATCGGCAGACCATTATGCACAGCCGTCAAAGTCGAAAAAACAGCATGGATGATAGGCTGTATAGAGACTTTTGATTACCTTTGCATCAGAATAAAAACAATTTAGATAGTAATGAATTATACTATTGAGAAAGTAACGACGCTCATCGGCGCACGCCGTTATGGCGACAAGGATGCAGACATCAGCTTTGTCCTTACCGACAGCCGCTCCCTATGTTTCCCGGAAGAAACATTGTTCTTTGCCCTCAAGTCCGAGCGCAACGACGGGCACAACTACATCCCGGAACTCTACGGAAGGGGTGTCAGGAACTTTGTTGTAGAAACGGTCCCGGAAGACTGGAACAAGCGTTATCCCGACTCCAACTTTCTGAAGGTCGTCGGCTCGCTGGAGGCTCTGCAGCGGCTGGCAGAACGCCACCGTGACGAATACCTCATTCCAGTTGTCGGCATCACCGGCTCCAACGGCAAGACGATGGTCAAGGAGTGGCTCTATCAGTTGCTTTCTCCGCAGATGGTCGTCACACGCTCACCGCGCAGCTATAACTCACAGATCGGCGTGCCGCTGTCCGTACTGCTGCTGAACGAGAACACACAGGTAGGTGTCTTCGAAGCGGGTATCAGCCAGCCGGGTGAGATGTCGGCACTCCGCGACATCATCCAGCCTACGATCGGTGTATTCACCTGCCTCGGTTCGGCCCATCAGGAGAACTTTCCGTCCCTGGAGGCAAAATGCAAGGAGAAACTGCACCTCTTCCACGACACGCAGGCGATTGTCTACTCCCTGGACGACGAGATGCTGAACCGCTGTCTGGACGAATACGACTACAAAGGAGAGAAGCTCTGCTGGTCGGCAAAGAACGAAAAGGCGGTCTTCTACATCAAGTCTATCGAAAAGAAGAACGTTGAGACCACCGTCACCTACACATGGAAAAACGGAAAGGAAGCACAGTACAGACTTCCGTTCATCGATGATGCCAGCGTCGAGAATTCCATCACCTGTGCCGTGACGGCACTCCAGCTGGGCGTCACTCCGGCTGCCCTCGGAGAACGGATGGCACAGCTGGAACCCGTCGCCATGCGGCTGGAGGTGAAAGAAGGACAGCACGGCTGCACGCTTATCAACGACTCCTACAACTCCGACTTCAACTCGCTGGACATCGCACTCGACTTCATGAACCGCCGTCCCGACCACAAGGGACGCAGACGCACACTGATTCTGAGCGACATCCTGCAGAGCGGCGACACCGACAAGGACCTGTATAACAAGGTGGCATTCCTGTGTGAGAAACGTGGTGTGGAGAAATTCATCGGCATCGGCGAGGGACTGCTCGGTCAGCGTTCCGCCTTCAGGCATCTGGGGAAAAAGCATTTCTTCGCCACCGTCAATGCCTTTATCCACAGCGATGTATTTGCCAATCTGCACGATGAAGTAATCCTGCTGAAAGGCGCACGACAGTTCGGCTTCGACCGGCTGACAGAGCTGCTGGTGAAGAAAGTACACGAAACCGTGCTGGAAGTGAACCTCAACGCCGTTGTCGACAACCTCAACTGGTACCGTTCTTTCCTGAAGCCGGAGACGAAACTTGTCTGCATGATCAAGGCCGATGCCTATGGTGCAGGTGCCGTGGAGATTGCCAAGACGCTGCAGGACCACCGTGTGGACTACCTTGCCGTGGCCGTGGCCGACGAAGGCGTGACGCTCCGCAAGAACGGCATCACGAGCAACATCATGATCATGAACCCCGAGATGAGTTCGTTCAAGACCCTCTTCGACTACGACCTTGAGCCGGAGGTATATTGCTTCCGGCTGCTGGATGCACTCGTAAAGGCGGCGCAGAAAGAGGGCATCACAGGCTTCCCTGTCCACATCAAGCTCGACACGGGAATGCACCGGCTGGGCTTCGACCCGCAGAAAGACATGGATGAACTGATCAGCCGGCTGAAGCACCAGAACGCCATCATACCCCGTTCCGTCTTCTCGCATTTCGTCGGTTCCGATGCTGACAGCTTCGACGGGTTCTCAGCCCGCCAGTTCGCTCTCTTCGAGGAGGGCAGCGGAAAGCTGCAGTCAGCTTTCAAGCATAAAATCATCCGCCACATGGACAACTCGGCAGGTATCGAACATTTCCCTGAACGACAGATGGACATGTGCCGGCTGGGACTGGGACTCTACGGCATCAATCCCCGTACGAACAAGATCATCAACAACGTCTCTACCCTGAAGACGACCATCCTCCAGCTGCGCCATGTGCCTGCCGGTGACACCGTTGGCTATTCGCGCAAGGGGACTATCGAGCATGACAGCCTGATTGCCGCCATACCAATCGGCTATGCAGACGGCCTGAACCGCCATCTCGGCAACCGGCACTGCTATTGCCTGGTAAACGGAAAGAAGGCAGCGTATGTCGGCAACATCTGCATGGATGTGGCCATGATCGACGTCACGGGCATCGACTGTAAAGAAGGCGACAGTGTCGAGATTTTCGGTGACCACCTGCCGGTCACTGTGCTCAGCGATGTACTTGATACCATTCCATACGAAGTCCTTACCACGGTCAGCAACCGTGTAAAAAGAGTTTACTTCCAAGACTGACAGGATTAAAACATCTGTACTGCTGCGCCGTTCTCCCGATGGTGGAAATACCACCGTTAGGCTGCAACATTACCAGACAATTCCGGAAATCCACGAATCGACGACTTTCAGTCTTGTAAGTTGAGATTCTCTAAAAGCAAAGAAAAGCCCGTTTCTCTGCTCACAGACGAGTTCTGAAATGGGCTTTTCCTATTGAGACGTTTCTGGCTGTAAGACTTTGAAAAAGAAATTTGTATCTGCCGCATCCGTTCGTGATACAAGCAAGCATTTTTTTCATGCCGGTGACAATCTTCTGAAAGACAATCAATCACAGATGTTACTGTCCGACAGGACTTAAATAACGGACTTTCCCATACAGAATCTCTTTTAAAGAGATAACACCGTATTGTCTTTGGGAAACAAGTCCCCTTATCAAACAAATTTTGATTGCCTTGGGCATCCTGTCTCTTTTCCGAAAACAAGTTGATACCGCATCGGCGGCATATTGCATCGCATTTAGCCCTCAACACCATGGGTGTTCACCGACAACACAACACGTGACAGGCAACAACACAACGGCTGGAAACAGGTCCTAAAAACAGATATGAATGACATCCTGATGACAGGCAGACTGAAGACGGATGTGCTCGCCAGTCCGAAAGATGAGCTGTCTGTCGGACTGATGAGGACACCTTTTTCTATAAACAGGATGTCTGGAACTCCCTCCTTAGGCTATTCCCCAGGGGGAAGTCGTTTTTTACAGAAAACGCATTCCCTTTCCAGGAAACAAGGTGCCTGTTGTTAAAATTATGCCTGTTCATGTCACTTTTTGTGCGCCGGCAACGTTATATATGTGAATCGGTTCAGAAAGAAAACCAAATGTATAACCTACTTAAAAATGAATGATTATGGATTCTGTAGTTCTCCACACCCTTGCCGATGCTGTTTTCCCCCTGGCCGTTGCAGTAGTTCTTCCTATTGTATATACCTGGCTGACTTACAGGAACAAGCAGCACGAAACAGACAAGAGAAGCCAGATTGTAATGGCTTTCATCGAAAAGAACCCTGATGTCGACATACAGGAGTTCCTCAACAAGCTGAACCCTCCAAGGAAATCATTTAGAGAGCAGCTGATTACAAAAATGCACTATGAAATGCTTTGGGGGACTATCTGCATGATAGGCGGCATAGCGACCCTTCTGGTGATTATAGTCCTGAGTCTCCTGCTTGGCTTTGACGAGACGTATATTCCCATTGGATCCGTCTTCGGCGTACTCCCACTGGCTGTCGGGTGTGGTCTTTTAGCTGCCTGCAACAATGCGAAGAAGACCTTGGGTAACCTGAGGGAAAACGACTAAAAGACTATGACAAGAGAACAATTCGTTAAACAGGTCGGTCGGGAGCAGGCGGCGTTGCGCCGGTTCCTGACGGCCTTGTGCTGCGGCGACAGTGCCGAAGCCGACGATATTGCTCAGGAGACACTCATCAAAGCCTATCTTCACAGCAGTCAATACGATGAGCGCGGACAGTTTGCGGCATGGCTGATGAAGATTGCCTACCGTGTCTTCATCGATTCGCACCGCAGGCAGAAGAGCCGGACTGAACTCCCCATCGAGAAGGTTTTGACGCTGCAGGGAGACAGCAGGAGCGATGAAGCCTTCCGCTATCAGGAACTGCACAGTGCCCTGGCAACGCTTTCAGAAATGATGCGGACAAGCATTCTGCTTTATTATATGCAAGGCTATCAGGTCAAAGAGATAGCCGGAATAACCGACAGCAGTGAGAGTGCGGTCAGGAAACAGCTCTCACGAGGGCGGGAAGAACTTAGACACTTATTGGAAAAATGAACGAAGATAAATTCTTGAAGGACTTGTTGACGGACTATCATCCGCAACTGTCGGATGACAGGCAGTTCATGGAAAAGCTGCAACGGCAGATGGAACTTGTTGAAGAGGTAAAGGCTTATCAACGTGCAGAGACCCGTAAGAACAGGCAGTTGTCAGTCTGGATGCTTGCCGTTGGCATTGTTGTGGGCTGTATGGTGACGCTCGCAAGTTTCACACTGCCTGCCATCGTGGAGACATACGTCAATGGAACGGAATCAGAATTCATCCTTCTCTTGCTGCATAACATCCAGTATATCGGCTTGGCCGTCGGTGCTGCATTCGTCACACTCAGCCTGCTGTTCACCATGAGGATAGCGAGTATGAAACAGCCGGAAACTTCCTGTTAAGAGTCCTCCAGACAGGAAACTTGCAAGGAAAAGTACTGCGTTGGGAATTGCCTGCATACTTTGCAGGGGACACGGCTACACATGAAGACTCCATGATACTGACGGAGCTGATTCAAAGTAAAGCCGTTCTTCTTGTCAGATAAAGGTTTCCTGTTTTAAACCATATAAAACAAGAGGGTGCATCATGAACCAACTTTCACAAGCTTTACTTCTGATGCGCCCCTCTTGCCATGAGAGAGTTACGAAAAGAGTTTTTTATGTGTATCTTTCTGTCTTACTTTCTTTCTCGGGTCCAGTCATGAATGGTATCATCATGCTTGCGATGCAAGGCATTCTCCAGACCGTTCACATGGATGAGCTGTCGTGGAGCACGCTCACCGAACTCATCCACCTTGAGGCTTGCGATGAGGCGGACAGGGTAATTTCCACGGTTGTTGTCCCAATGGTTACGTGTGAACCATTGGTTGGAAAAACTGCGCATAATCCATGTCTTGTTCACATTGTCCTCCCATGGATTTGTGCCTCCTCCCTCATAAAATATCCAGTGCGTACGGGTATAGTACCTGCAACTGAAACCGTCGTCATTGCATTTTCCGTCAACAGGGAGTACACGGTAACAGTCAGTATTATAGAGTGGGGCTGACTCTGAACTTTTGCCCCACCAGCGTTCGTCTTTAAGGTCTGCTATGCTTACAGGAGCATTGCCTATCCATCGGCTCTGCACGACAAGGCGAGCACCTTTTGCATCATCAGCATCTGGCCTGCCGCCCATATCTATCAGACGCCATCGGTAGGCGCAGCGGTATCGGTTACCGCAATTATGCATATTCTCGAAGTCAGAAAAGCGGATAGCGTAGAACTCGCTCAGATCCTTATTGGTTGCAAACCAGGACTCGAATGGCGGAATACTTTTTCTGAAATGTTCGTCTGAATATTCCTCACGTGGGCGAGCTCCGGAATTACCGTCTGCAATAACCGTCCGGGTGTCCTCAAACATTGGTGTAAAGCATTCGTAATAGAAACCTGGTGCTTCCTTAAGTTGTACTGCCCCATGGAAACCGGTCCAACTGAACCTGTCTTCAAGTACCTTTCCCCAGTCATGCTTTACATCACTATAGAAACTTGGGAACACCAGTGCCCATTCCTCTGCATTAGGTACATGGTAGCCGTCTGGTGCATTTGGAGCATGACGTTCTGGAGAAAAACGTTGCTTGAAGCCGACGCCATTCAGGGTATAATGCTCTATATATCCACCATTTTTATTTGTACTGTGGCTGGATACGTTATCATGAAATCCTTTATCTCCAGCATGGGTCTTGCTGTTTGAGATGGCAACTCGTTCCAGTTGATTTGCCCATGTATATAGATGTCCGTCCTTATCCTTGGCTACATAACGGGGACGGCATACTCCAAGTTCTGCTGTGTAAGCCTTTCCATCTGTGGTTTCAAAGTCAATTCTCTTGAACTCATCACCTAATCCTGTCGCCTTGGGAGATGCCAGGCACCATTCATCCGCATAATCGTACAATGCGCCTTGAGGCTGCTTCCGTCCGAGCATGAAGCTGCCCTTCTCTGCTGTGAATGTCGTCTGGTGAGGCGTTGGGGCATTAATGGGCATTCCCCATACATAAACATCCTCGTACGCCTCGTTCTGTCTGCCTGGACGCAGCTGTTGGGAGTCGTAAGTATAACGGAACTCGTATTCAGGGTTACCGTAGGTTGCAGCCGGCTCTTTCGTCTTGTCACCCGTAGGATTGTTGAAGTGCGGCTGCTGGTCGGTCTCATATTCCCAGTACCAGTTGCGGTCTATGGACTGATTCCAGGGTCGCAGCTCACAGTTCACACCCATCTCATGGTCTTTCTGACTGGACGTGATGAGACTCTGCGGGCAGAACATAAAACCGCCTGTCGCTGTAATCTGGGATGAGGCGAAGGTGTAGTTGTGCGCCTCGGCTGGCACAAGTCCGGTATTGCGCTTTACATGGAAACGCAGCAGTGTACCTACCGCTTTGTAGGCCCAGTTGCTCAGTTGCAGGTCATTCTTCTTCTTGACGGTAAGTTTAGTCCACCCGGTTGAGAACGGTACCGTCACACGTATGCGTCCTTGGTCATCAATAGTGTTGTGAGTCTTCGAATGCCGGGGATTGAAATCGACATAGAAGTTATAGATCTTCCGTGCCAGTTCTTTCACACTTGAACCGACATTCTCCGGATTGTACGCCTCATTATATCCTCCGCCGATAACCCCGCAGATGTACCATGTCTCTCCCGGCAGGATGTCTACAGGACGGTTGTCGAGCCATTTCAATGTAACCACTTTGTCGCTGCTCAACCGTACACCGCCGCCGTTCTGTGTGGCTGTGGTGTTCCATGTAAGTTCACCTGTGGCCAGTTTCACTTTCCCAGGATCCATGACCTCCTCACCATTCAACCTCTTCTTAGCATCCTCCGTCACTTTCACGAGGAACACTCTTGCGGTAAGGTCTGACCCTTCAGCCAACGGCATGTACTTCTCATTGAGGACGACGCCTCTTGTAGCCGCCCCTTCACTGCCGAGTGTGCGGGTAATATCAGGCAGTTGCATCCCTGCCTCGCTGGCGATGTGTACCGTAGAGGTAACTGATCCTTTGTATTCCGAGGCTTTTCCGGCAGCATTATTCCCCTCGGTCATGCTCTCATCGGCACACGATACCGCAGCCACAGACAGGATGACACCCAATGCGACGGCGGCACAGTGATGCCGCTGCAAAAACTTCTTTTTCATCATTTCAGATACTGTATGCTGTTTCATCTTCATTCATCTCCTCCATTGTTGTGGTGGTTCTTTCCCCAAGGCACTATCTCTTCCTCATCCGGTTCGTCAAAGCTGAAAGGATTTTCCTTGCTCAGGGTTCCGCCGTTTTCAAACCCGCCCATGCTGCCTGAAATGCTGTTCAGCAGTCCCTCGTTCTGCACCTCCATTACAGTGCATTCCGGCCGTCGGTAGTATTTTGATTTTCTCATCTTTTCTATTTTTCTCGTCTGTTTTAATTTTAGTACTCTATCAGGTGGCAAGTACGACCACCGTATTTTTATTTTTATGGAATGCGAAGGGCAATGCCTATATGAATGCCCATATAGGACATCAGCCCTTCGGTTTACTCAGGTTCTGTATTTAAGTCTTATGCTGTTCCTTTACCTCTAAGCTGCCAGCTCTCAGCAGTTCATTTTACAACTTTTCTTCCGTTCACGATGTACACACCGTGTGAAGGATGGGTTACACGACGACCTTGAATGTCGTAGACAACATCTGTTTGGGTAACATTGTCATTGGAAATCGCAGTAATACCTGTCGTGTTGTTGTCCTCTTCAAAACTCAGGCAGAACTCCGCAACCTTGGCTCCGGCAGAGGTCGTTGTTTCAAAGTAGGCTCTGTTAGGCTTTAGATAAGTGTTCTTGTTCTTGGCAAAACCTGCTGTACCGTCTTTCAGCTGACCGAAGACCCGGATGTTCCCGGCTGTCTTGTCGGTACGGAAAAAGACTCCCTTGAACAGGTTGCTGCCTGCAAGTGCAGCTACTGCGGTTGTGAGCGGCTTCAGTTCTGTAACGTCCGCACCGGCAGTGTTGCGTATCAAGAGTCCTGTCGCAATGGGAGCATTGCCCTCGATGCGCTTGCAGACAACCTTGCTGCCGTCAGCACCGGCACGGTAGAGGCGGGTGTCGGCTGTCAGCACTTCTGCCGGGAAGTCGACATAGATGGTCGAATAGCTCTTGTCATCAGCCGTCGGCTTGTTCATCTTCACTTTCAGCCCTGTGAACCCCTCACCTGTTGTCGGCTTGATGCGCCAGTAGGAGTTCTTCGTGTTCAGTGAACCTGTCAGCACCCGCTTGCTGTTGCTGTTGTTCAGGAAAGGCGGATTGGTTGCTGATCCCGTAATCGTCGCATTCACCTGCCGACGGTTCACAATCGTACTGCCGTACTGTGCAGCCCCCATGGCATAACCGCTCATATACAGTCCCTGCGAACGCATTGTATAGCCTTCTCCCTTGTTGTAGGTCTGCGTATTGCCTTTGAGCAGAAAGATGGATCCGGCCTCGTATTGAGCATCTGTCTCGGAGAGGTCGGCCCATATTTCCCCCTGCTTGTACGAAGCATTCATGCAGGTGTTCGCCGAACTGTTCACCAGCCGGTAGTAACCGGTCTGCAGCGGAGTGATGTTGGCCGTCGAGGCCGTGAGCCGGATGGCCTGCTTGTACTCGTCGATGCTGATGGCATCGGCATTACCGGCCAGTATCTTCTGTGCCAGATCATTGTTGGCAGTCACGGCAGAACCGGTGAGTGCAAACGGACAGTCCTTGTACTGGAAGTACGGCTTTACGTAGTCCAGCAGCTCTTTCCTGGTCACTTCACGCACGCCCATCTGGTTGCCGTCATCACTGGTATCCCTGCCATAATATGACAGTATAGAAGCAGCACCATGGTGGTTCAGGTAAAGTTGCGTATTGTGGAGAAGTCTGAGTGCAAACACCTTGTCAGTAGCCCCAGGTCTTGTGGACTGCAGAAGCAGGTATTTCCCCGGCACTGTACCCAGTTCGGGCACTTTCCCCTTTGTCGTGGCACTGCTTGTAGGCGTAGCCGCGTCAGAGAGGTACAAGTCGGGCTTCTCCATATTTCTCAGGCTGAACCCGGTGTAGGGGTCGCCCTCGAAAGTCCACCAGAAGGTGGGGAACTGGTCTTTATGTCCGTCGGCCTTGTAAGGTACCGGTGCTTCTGTGTACGGCAGGTCGCAGGTGTAGCCGTAATATTTCGGTGCGACCATCTCACGTCCTATCCAGTAGTACAGGGTTCCGTCCGTCTTGAACGGCCCGTCAAATCTGTAACTGACGTCAACGTTCTTCAGCTGGGAAGTGACGGTCGTGACGGTAGTATAAGTGTCGTTGTCGGTGAAAGTATAAGTACAGTAGTCACGTGCCTGGTCGCCCAGTGCCGCCTTGTCCAGCCTGCTTCCCGCAGCCGGTTTGTCGGCAGTCCACGTCTTGATGACGGTCCCGTCGGGCTGTTTCAGCGTGTAGGTTATTTTTCCGGAGGGATTGTCTCCGTCCCTCATAGCCCTGAATGTATTGCCATTGGCAGCTGTTACGGCGGCACCGGACAGCATAGCCGTCAGTGTCATAATTATTTGAGTGTATATCTGTCTCATTTCTTTTAGTATTTCTGCTTGCTTGTTTCTCCCTGTTTACCTGTCAGTCTTCCCATCCGGTGATGCCTGCATCTCCGAAAGACGGCAGCGGCTTTGCCCACTGCTCTGTTTCTTCATCGTCTTTCTTGTCTGCATTTGCAGTGTTTATGTCTGGATCCGAGATGCCTAATAACGGTTTCTCCGACTGCACCACAATGATATCCAGATGTGGAGACTCGTACGTCTTTTTGTTCATGTCTGTTTCTTTTTTAGTTAAAGTACCTTGATTCCCTGTGCCGACTTTTCTGTCTGATGTTAGTACATCCTGAAGGCGTTTCTTGAATTTTTCTGCAAATTTAGGAGTATGAAAAGGTATGTACAAGTAATTTTGTCATTTCCTGAAAATAATGCAAACTGAAAAAAACTTATTGGCACACTGAAATAGACTAAGATGCGTCTTCCACGTATAAAAAGGCCATTTTTGTTTACAGAACAACCAATCAAAAAGTAGGTAAATAAAAGAATACAGAGGAGAACCTTATGCCTTGATATTGCACATCTGCTTGTCTCCATTTTTCTTTTCGCCTGTGCCGGCTTTCCGGATGCGGATGCCGCTTCCGTCCTGTTCCGTTCTTTCTTTGGGTTTTCGGAGTCCGTGTAAGGTGTGAAGTGGTAAGCTGTGTGGAAGGAGGAGAGGTTGGAGGAATGTCTGCTTTACAGACCGTGTTTTACGGGAAGTCATGCCTTCCCAAGGAAATGTTTTCCAAGACCATGGATAATGTCCTCTTTTTTCATAGGCCAGTCCCGGCCGATATTCAAGAGATGCCCGGTTGGCATCCAACCAAGGCTTAGTCGGCTCTCAACCAAGGCTTAATTGAAGCCCGATTAAGGCTTAGTTGAAGTCCAACTAAGCACCTTCTTCTTTCTGCTTTATAACCATTTGGTTTCCTGATGGTTATAGTTGTATATGCTGGGGTCCTTTTCTTCTGTCTGGGAAAAGAAAGGCACGGATACATGTAAAGATATTTTGCGACATGAAAAAGGCATCCTCATTATATGAGAATGCCTTTTTCATATTGGGTATCTGCCGTTTACCTGACCTGTACGACCAGGTACTTGCTCGTGCTCCAGAAGGTCTGCGGGTCTGTGATACGGAGGACATACTGTCCGTTGGTATCGGTCGTCAGCGTGTAGCTGCTTCCCGGATGGGCCGTCAGCAGGCGCACACTCTTGCTGTAGAGCTTGATCTCCTTGTTGACACGGATATCAATCTTCGTGAAGTAGTTCTTGTTGAACGCACCCTGCAGCACCTTTCCGCCGTCGAGGATACGCTGTGCCTTCAGTTCGCTCTTCGTGCCGAACACATACCAGCCCGTGTTCAGCTGTTTGTCCTGAGTGTTGATGGTCTCGGTCTTCTGGTTGCTTTCCGTCTGGAGATTTTCCTTCTCTTTAGTAAGGTTCTCCTTCTCCGTAGTAAGGTTCTCCTTGTCGGTCTTCAGCGTAGCGACATCCGTGTTCAGCCCCGTGATGGTCTCGTCAAGCTCCTTGATGTGGATATTCTTCGATTCCAGTTCGGCACGCAGCTGTTTCAGATCTGTTTCCTTGCGGCTCAGCTGGTTGGTCAGCTGGCTGAGTGTCTTCTTCATCGCATCCCCCTTGAAGCCTGTCTCGCGCAACTGCTGCTGCAGCTTCTTGATGAGTTCGCGGTTTTCTTTCATGCGTTGGGCAATGAACTGTATGTTTTCCTTCACCTGTGTAGCTTTGTCGGCACGTTCGCCGTCTTTGGCTATGGTGACGCGGTTCTCTGCCTCGTTGATTTCGGCGAATCCCTGCTGGATGTCGTTCAGTGTCCCCATCATGTCGTTGATTTCATTGTCCCGGGCACTGATGATGGAACGCAGGGAGTCGTTTTGTATCTCGGCCGGGTTCAGCGCCGATTTCTTGTCCTGATTGCAGGATGCCAGTGCAAGAACTCCGCATACTGCCATAATTAATAGTTTCTTCATACGTTATAAGTTTTTATCCGTTTGCTTCTTCCTGCTGGAAGACTTGACTCTTTCCTTTCCTGCCACCACGATGACAAACTCGCCGCGCGGCTCGGTTTCTTTGAAATGGGCTGTCAGCTCGGCCAGTGTTCCCCGCACGCTTTCCTCGTGTACCTTCGAGATTTCCCGGCAGCAGCTTGCCTGTCGCTCTGCCCCGAACACCTCCGCGAATTGCTCCAGTGTCTTCACCACCCGGTAAGGCGATTCGTAGAAAATCATCGTCCGTGTCTCTTCCGCCAGGCTTTCCAGATGGGTCTTGCGCCCTTTCTTCTGGGGCAGGAAGCCCTCGAAGCAGAAACGGTCGCAGGGCAGGCCGCTGGAGACGAGTGCCGGCACGAAAGCTGTCGCACCCGGCAGTGTCTGGACGGTTACGCCGCAGGCTGTCGCTTCCCGGGCGAGGAAGAAGCCGGGGTCGCTGATGCCCGGTGTCCCCGCATCGGAGATGAGTGCGACGGTATCACCTGCCTTCAGGCGGTTGACGATACCGGCGGAAGTACTGTGCTCGTTGAACTTGTGATGCGACATGAGATGGGTCTTGATCTCAAAATGCTTCAGCAGGATACCCGATGTACGGGGATCCTCGCACAGGACAAGGGCAGCCTCCTTCAGGATTCTGATGGCACGGAGCGTCATGTCCTCCATGTTTCCGACCGGTGTCGGTACGAGATAGAGTATTCCCATTGCTGTCTGCAAATGTAAAGTAAATAAGCAGAAGGGCAAAATAAATTAGCTTTTTTTACAGCTATAACGTCCTTGAAAAGCTATTTTCACTTAATAAAAGTAATAATTTCGCCTTCTCTCCTGTAAGTCATTATGCAAAAGAGGAACAGCCGGACTGCTCCGGCTCTGTTCCTCCTGAAAGAAGTTTGATGCCATCACTGTCAGTTTCAAATACATTGTATGGCAGACAAGGAGTGACTTTTCCCCCGCTTACACTTTGTATTATTTTCAGACAAATACAAAGTTACAGTTTACTTGTATTCCTCCCCTTGTCAAAACAGCATAAATAGAAACCTGATGTATTATATTACCAATATATATGCACTAAAAGACATTCATATACAACTAAAACACACTAAAACTACAGAAAGTAAAGTAAAAGAAGTACTGAAAAAATTGTTCAACAGACAGATTATATGTATTTTTGCGAAACGAAAAAGCCCTTTCATTAAAGAGTTGTAATATCATTCTCAATTGAACCAAAAGCCTGCCAGTATGAAAATATTTCAATGGATAGAGAAAAAACTGTACAGATTGGATGGAAGTACCTTTAATTTCGACAACGACATCATCAACAGGCAACGCCGTTTCGTTCTTCGATCCACGACCGGCATCATTGTCGCAGGGGCCATGCTCAATCTGGCCGGGCTGACCGGGATTGACGCTTTCCGGATTCCCAACATCGTATTCCTTGCCATAACACTGACAAGCTATTTCCTCACCAGACATGGGAAGCTGTCGCTTCTTGCAGGACTATACGTGGTATTCATGGCTGCATTGTCCGACCTGTCGGGCGAGATGCTCTATCTCTGCTTTTCCGGCAACAAGGAGATAACCTATTACATACTGGCTGACTGCATTCTCTATGCAGCCCTGATGGCTATGACCATTGTCACCTATATGCCGATAACGACCGTAATAAGCTTTTGCATAGGGGGCATCTGCTACGGCATAATATGTGTCTATGCCCAGTCAGACAAGCTTGCAGACATCTTCATCATTCTGCTCCTGCTTTACACGGCCACCGTCATCCTCTCATTTTTCCTGAAACGGAACATCATGAAGATGATGGAGGAAACGCAGCGGCTCAAGGACGATGAAAAAACAATTCTCGACTTTTTCCAGATGGACAAGACGCAGATTCTCAGCTACATTCAGCTCGCAAACAAAAGAGGGCTGTCCGCACATGAGACCAATATGCTTCTCAACAGTTTCTCTGAAGGAGCAAGGCAGGAAATCATAGACAATGTTACCACGCTCATCAATCAGCGGAAAGGCAGAATCGAGCATCTGCACCAGGCGTTGCCGGAACTGTCACAATCAGAGCTTGAAATAGCATCGCTCATTGTTGTCGGGAAAAAGCTAAAAGACATCTGCCTGCAACTGAAAAAAACAGAAAGCAACGTCACCTGTCAGCGCACCAATATCCGGAGAAAAATGGGACTGAAGAAAGGTGACGACCTTTATGAGGCGCTTATACAGAGGATCCAATGACTAACCCTGCACTTCAGGGAGAGGACATACAGCCCTCTGCAAGTTCTAACAGGATAAGAGAGCAATACGCTGTCAGACTGCCTTCCGCCACCTCGGAACAACATTCTTTTCAGCAACTTTTAACGCTTCATGTTTATCCATTCTTTATAAAATATTTATCTTTCCTCTAAAGGGAAAAACATTTTCTTTATCCAACTGGCTTATAAATCACAGTTTTTATGTAAATTTGCATATAAACTTATGACAACGATGGACAATCTCAACGGTGAAAGGCGTCGGCAGGGGCGCATAGAAGTGATTTGTGGAAGTATGTTCTCCGGCAAAACCGAAGAGCTTATCCGGCGTATGAAGCGGGCGGAGTTTGCCAGACAGAAGGTGGAAATCTTCAAGCCTTCCATTGATACACGCTATTCGGACGAAGATGTGGTCAGCCACGACCGCAACACCATCCCTTCTACACCGATTGACTCGTCCGGCAACATTCTTCTCCTTGCCTCCGATATAGATGTTGTCGGCATCGACGAGGCACAGTTTCTGGACGAAGGACTGACAGAGGTCTGCAACCGGCTGGCGAACAATGGGGTGAGGGTTATCATTGCCGGACTTGACATGGACTACAAAGGAGTCCCCTTCGGCCCTATCCCCGCCCTGTGCGCCATTGCCGACGAAGTGACGAAGGTGCATGCCATCTGCGTGAAGTGCGGCTCTCTGGCTTACGTGAGCCATCGCCTTATTGCCGACGAGCGGCGTGTCATACTGGGCGAACAGCAGGAATACGAACCTCTGTGCCGTGCCTGTTACCAGGAAGCCATCAGGAAAGAAAACCTGCAGAAAGGGAAATAAACGACTATGAAACAGACGATAACATTCGACAAATTCATTCGATGGGCATTGATAGCCCTTGCCGTCATAACTGTCGGCTTCATCATCAATGCTCTCTCCGGCGCTCTTTTGCCTTTCTTCATAGCGTGGCTGCTTGCCTATCTACTTTATCCTATCGTGAAGTTCGTGCAATACAAACTTCATGTTCCGGGCAGAGTCTTGAGCATTATCATCACGCTCGCTTTTGTTGCTGCAGTCATCACGGCCATCTTTCTTTTCATTGTCCCGCCGATGATCGACCAGTTTGACAGGCTCATGCACGTCGCCAACCGCTATCTGCACGAGACGACCCATGCCAACAACATCTCGGCAATGGTCCAGAGATGGGTGATGGAGAATCAGTTTGAGATAGAGAAGTTCCTGAAGAGTCCGGACTTCACCAATGCCATCAAGACGGCCATGCCCAAACTTTTCTCCGTGATAGGGCAGACGGCAAGCATCGTGATTTCCGTCATTGCCTCGTGCATCACCTTATTGTATATGTTCTTTATCCTGCTTGACTACGAGACACTGACCGAGAACTGGATAAAAATATTCCCCAAGAGGGTACGCCCCTTCTGGGCGGGGCTGGCACAAGATGTAGAAAGAGAATTGAACAACTATATCCGTGGACAGGGGCTGGTATCGCTCTGCTTAGGAGCTTTGTTCTGCATCGGATTTACCATCATCGATTTCCCGATGGCCATCGGTATGGGTGTCCTTATCAGTATCCTCAATCTCGTTCCCTATCTCCACACCTTTGCCCTCATCCCTACCGCCTTCCTCGCTTTGCTCAAGGCGGCTGATACGGGTCAGAACTTCTGGATCATCTTCGGGTCGGCTCTGGCGGTTTTTGCCGTCGTGCAGATACTGATGGACATGGTCATTACACCGAAGATCATGGGAAAAGCCATGGGACTGAATCCTGCCATCCTGCTGCTCTCCCTCTCTGTGTGGGGCTCTCTGCTGGGCTTCATCGGACTGATTGTCGCCCTTCCGCTTACCACGCTTATTATTGCCTACTGGCAGCGGTATGTGACGAAAGAGAAGGAAGAGCAGGACTCATGATAGTGTAGATGCCGTTTACCCGCTGTAATCCCACTGTCTCCTTTTTCCCTGAAGGAGTGCGGAGCAAGAGACGATTACCGGGACTGTCCTGGTATCGGCACGCATGGGATAAACCTTGTTTCATGAGGTCAGAGTGCCTGACATTGTTTTTGCAAGATGTGGAAAGGCATCTGTAATTTAGCGCAGTCCGGTAAACATTTCATGTATCGGTTACTCTTTAGAGTCTTATTACTCTTTAGTGTCATATAAAGGCGGTCATGAAGTAGATAATTAATGGGATTATCATTTACACACTGATTCTTTCCTGTCAGTGTGTCGAGGGTAAACACTAATGGTGCTGAGGGTGTACACCCATGGTGTCAAGGCTCAGTACGGATCGCATTAAGCATGATAAGAATCAGATAGAAGTTGTTTGTTCTTGGAAATAAGCTTTCTGAACAAACATCATGATTCTCTGTAAAGAGGCTACCGCAGAAGAATATACTTTAGGATCAAACATAGCCTGACACTCATTCACGGCAGATGCGCCTGTGAGCGGTCTGCCGTGAAATTATTTTCCTGTCACTGCCGTCACTCTGTAAATACATATAGAGTACTGATAAACAATGTGTTAGTGAAGAATGTTAAAAGTGACAGCAAATGAGAAATAAACTTTTGCAGTAAACAGTCGGTAATTCTGTCCTCATTGTCAGCATCCTGGCCACTCTAAACTTTAGAAGATTTTTCATAAGTAGAATGCGTCTACCCCCACGAAAGAGCTACTGTCCCGTTTTTTATCCTCCCCCTGTTGAGGGGGAGTCCCAGGGCTCGTCTCCATCTGTCCCCGGAAATCCTACTTTACCCGATTCCAGTCTCCCCCACACAGGGGTATCCCGCCGTCTACTCCCCTCTCCATTCGGAGAGGGGCCGGGGGTGAGGCTTCCTTATTCCTCCATCAGTTTTCTGTACCGTCCTTTCTTTATCTCCTCATTGCCCAGACGGCGTG